>OGCN01000183.1_pt1 | contig 109139 bp, 87 predicted proteins | sample 1570181 | NCBI WGS metagenome assembly OGCN01 (sample SAMEA4370584, study PRJEB24528) | human gut metagenome | reverse complement strand
GTGCTTGCGCTTTTCCGCTCGGCTTCCTTCCGTGCCGCATCCCAGTCGGCTTTCAAGTAGTACAGGCGGTTGCCGTGTATGCGCTTTGTCCGTACTCCGTGGGTGAGGGCGAACCTGCGCACCTGTGTTTTGCCCAGTCCGAACAGGCGCATGATGTCGAAGCACGAATACCAATGTTCCGAAAGGTTGTTGCCCAAGCGTTCCGCTTCCTCCGCCATAGCCCTGTCCACTTCCGCTTTCGGAAAGCACTTGGTGGCGTTGGCTTTGATGCAGGGTATCGAGTAGCGCATACGGAGGTTGTAGAAACGCCCGTAGGTGTAATTGAACTTTTGGCATATCTCCGCCATCGTATAAAGGTCGCCTGCGACACTCTCCTTGTCTGTGAACGTATCACGCACGGACTGCTTGTAGTTAGCCGCCGGAATGAGCCGCCGTTTCGCCGGGCTGCCCTTTGCTTTTTTCTTTCCCTCCTGTCGTGTGAGGGCTGTTTCCTCTGTTTTTTGCATATTTTCTTTCATCATCCCTTTTTTCTTTTTCCCCTGCTTGGCGAACACTGAAACGCTCCGCTTGCAGTAGGTTTTCTCTTTTATCATCAGGAAGAAATCCTCCTTGGTGATTAGCGTAATGTGGTATGTAATCCTGCAAGCCCGGAGCGTGCCGCTGTATATCAGGTTGTACACGGTACGGCTGCTCACTTGCAGCAGGCTCGCCACCTCCCCAATGGTGAGGAACGGCTTGTCTGGCATGACCCGTCCGAAATCGGGCTGACCTGTTAATTTCTGTTCATTTTGACGGTCCATCATCGAAGAAATTTATTTGCACATTGTTGAAAGCTGTTGCACGCTGCTGAAAGGAAATCGAACCGTGCGACCCCTCCGGCGAGGTACAACTGTGGTACAAATTTACTCCGATTAGGACTAAACGCCAATAGCCGGTTTCTTCGTTTGTTAAAACATATTAGCTGTAAATCAAGTATTTATAACAATCAATTTTGCAATCGCTTGCCGCCGTTTTGTCCTGTTTTTCTCCATGTGGAACGACTTGCCGCTTCCTGAAGGCCCGATGCAGAAGAAGTTGAAATTGTCCGTCATCTTTACCTTGCCCTCCTTGCCCGTGATGTCGATGCAGACGGGCAGCCCCTGCCGGTCGGTGTAGTACGTGGTCAGGGGCGTGTCCTCCGATTCCTTCAGGTGTTCCTTGAAGAAGAAGCACAGGGCGGCGTCCGACAGGGTGAGGAACAGGTCGTAGTCGGGATTGAAGGCGTATGCGTTGCCGGGGAAGCTGTCAGTGAAAAGCTCCAACTGGTTGTAGGCCGTGCGTGACGGCATGATGCCGCATCCGTACAGCTTGGTTTCAAGGTAGGATGTGACGGGGGTGACCTTGTCCGCAGGGCAGCTCACCAGGATGTTGAAGTTGGAATATACCAGCAGCGAACTGTCCACGGCAAGCCGCTCCAGCACTTCCTCGATGTCGGCCTTGGCTTATCCTGTTGCTCGGGTCGGGCATGGAGCCGTGCCGTTTGGCCTTGGCCTGAAGCTTGCGGAGCAGCTTGCGCTGGCCGGGTATCTGCACAACCTGGTTGTACACCACGCAATCCGCATGGGGGACGCTTGTCAGGAACGAGAACAGGTCGGTGGAGATGCCATAGCCGTTGACACCGGCCTGCGTGTAAGGCCTGACCCATGACGGAAGGTTTATCTCGTCAATGTCCACCAGCGGATAGGAACGCACCACGCGGCCGCCCAGCCTCAGGTATTCGTCCGAGGCCTTGAAGTTGGTCATGGAGAACGGGCCGTGGCGGAAGCGGAAGGCCATGAAGCGGTGGCAGAACTCGTCCACCTCGCCTTTTGTCAGCCGCCGGTGGCGGATGTGCTTTTCGCTAAGTATATCCTCCGCCTTGCTCACCTTGGAATGGAACTCCAGCCACTTTTTCGGCTCGTACTGCACGAACTGGCTGCGCTGTGCCTCCTGCGTGATGACAAGGAAAGTGCGTATCTCGGTGTACTCCCTTCCCTCGAAGTAGCGGAAATAGCTCCGCGTCAGGAACTCCGCATCTTCCGGCACGTCGTGGTGGTAGGCCTGCCTGCAGAAAATGTCCTGCTTCTGCAGGGCATAGCCTTCGCCGAGGGTCTGCACAAGGTTCGAGAGCACGTCCTGAAAGCGCAGGTACTGCTCCGCGTCCGTACATAACTGCTGCACGGGGTTGGCCATCTCGAAAATGACCGAAGGCTCGCCCCTGGCGGAAAAGAGGACGGCATGGCCGTCCGTCTCTTCCAGCCCAGCGTAAAGCCCCTCAAATGCCCGTTTCCTGTTCTTTGCCATCGGTTGCTTTCTGTTTGTTGGTTTTTCAATTTGTTTTTCGGATGTTCTTATAGACGTAGATACCTTTCGCCCGTTTCTTATTGTGCAGCCCGCCACGTTGTTTGACAAATATGACGGCCAGCCCTGCGGCGGCCATCGCCAGCATGGCGATGAAGCCCGCCAGCTTGCCAAGGACTATAGAGAAAACGATGAAGCCCACGAATGACACTTCTATGGCTGCGGCCGCCAATGTGAGGAAACGCCCCCGGATGCCCATGAACTCCAGCGGTTTCTGCAGTCCCTTGAACACGGGGAAACCGTCCTGGTTTCTCTTATTATCCTCCATGATTTACGTGAAGAAGAGCGGCAGGGCCTCTGACAGCGCAATGAATGCGATACATCCGCCGATGGTCAGCATGATGGTCTTTTTCACGTCCTGGTCGCCGTTCTGCATCTTGAAATAGACATTGAAGGCACCGACCAGCACGATGACCGCCGCGATGGCCTTCATGAGGTTGGACACGGGTGTCTGGTAGGACGAGACTTCCTGCGTGGCCTTGGTGAAGCCGGCGGCTCCCTTGCTTGAAGCCATAGCCTCGCCCGCCGACACGGCGAGGGCCAGCACGGCCATAGTGGACTTGCGGTAAATCTCTGAATGCCTTAGGCGTACTGCGGCGCGCAGGCACTTTCTCTTTAAGTGTTGCATTTTCGGGTTGTGTGTTAACGGGTTTCATCGCCAAAGGAACAGGTGTCGCCAAAGGAACGTCAGGGCTGGCGTGCAGCCCCTGAAAAAAATTATATTCACCTTGCGTTCTCGCAGGTATATATCACAAGTCCGAGGTCGCCGGAGCCGGTCTCGGCCAGCCTGTTGACCTCCTCCATGAGGTTCTCCACGAGGATGTCGTCCGTCATGACGGCTTCGCGGTAGCCCGGGCGGTGCGGAGCATTTCCGTGTCCGTCAGCCGTATCGTCTGAAGGGTTGTTGCCGCTGTCTTTCGGCGGTTCGTCGCGGCTGACCATGACCGGCCTGAAAGTCCCGGCCTCGTCCGAAATGTCTATGTCCTCCTCGCCCTTGTCTTCCTGCCCGGCAGTCTGGGCGGCCTTTGCCTTCAGGATGTCGGATACGACCATGAAAGCGTAGTACAGCAGGAAGCATACTGCAAGGATTGATACTATCTGTCCGTATTGCATTATTGTGTTTTTTTGTTGTCCTGCGGCTCATCCTCCCTGAAGCCGTCGAAAAGCGATTTCTTTTCCCTGCGGTAGTCCGCGAGGCGCGGGAGGTACGTCCCGAAGAACGCGCGGACGATGGCGTTCACGAGGTCGGAACGGCAGCGGCCGCGAATGTCGCAGTCGTCGAGCGTGTCTGCAAGGTCGCGGTCTATCTTGCACGCGAGGCGGCCGTCCCTGTCCTGTGGGTTAGGGGATTCAATGCAGGCCAGGAACCTGTCCCAGCAGCCGTACGTGGAGGGCCGGATGCCTGTCTCCGTGTGTTTGTTGCCCCTTTCCGGGAGTTTTACACCCGTGTCCGGGCCATTGACGCCTTTCAGCAGGTCGTCGAGTTCGGGTATTTCATTTGCCATTGTGCTATGCTCGGTTTAATGGTTGCCATTTATTTTACTGTCTCTTTGCCTGTCCCGGCTTTCTTCTTCCCGTACTTCGGAAAGGCGTTCTCCGTGAGCTGTATTCCGGAAAGCCGCGATTGCCTTATGGGTTCGGACGTGCCGAAAATCTCCGTGTAGATGCTATCAAACGCCGGGGCGACGATGCTTCCCTGCATGTCGAGGGCGGCCATCGTGCTGAAACGTTCCATGTCGGCACGCCGGGGTATCTTCTCCGTCACGAAGCCGTGGTTGGAGAATGTCTCCCTCGCGTTTTTCCACAGGGCAAGTTCGTCGCGTTTGCCGACCCTGCCGTCATGCAGGTTGGGGATGATGAACAGCCTTGCGTCCATCCGTCCGGCCGCTGCCTTGCGCAGCCTCTCCAGAAACAGCAGGAACGCGGCGGTCGAGGATACGGTCACTAAGTCGTAGTGGAACGGCACGGCGATGACGTCCGAGTTGACGAACAGGGGGACGAGTCCGGCGGCTTTCAGCTTCCGGGCGTGTCGATGAGTGCCACGTCTATGCTCGGGTCGTTGTGGAGTTTCTCCATGACGGCGTTCACCGCATCCCTGTCGTCGATGCCGCACACCGCCACGTCGTAGGGGGCGTGTTCCTCCCCGTACTTCCTGATGTCGGCGTTCCGGCACTTGGCGATGGAGCGCTGGAAGTCGCAGTCCACCACGACGGTGCGGACTCCCTTCGTCACGAGGTAGTTGGCGAAGGTGACGCAGAGTGTCGTCTTGCCCGTGCCTCCCTTCTGGTTGGCGAATGTCACTATGGCCGGTGTCTGTATCATTCGGTTTCCTGTGTTTTGTGATGCGCAAATTTACAGTCACGAGGTTTCGGGAAACGAAATGCGCAACACTTTTCAGTATCGGGATTTTTTATGAAATGCCGTTTGGGTGCGGATTTTCTCACCGCTTTGGAATTTCATATCCAATGGTTCCGCTCCTTACCGTTTCAACTGTTGTCCGCTATCAATGTCGTCAGTATTGTCCTTGCGGCCGACTTCCCATTCACGCTTTTCGCTTTGGCTGCCGCCTCCGGCATCCTTCAATCCCGTAAGTTTGAAAGGCCTGTGTGCCATCTTTGTTCTTGACGGGGTTTGCATCTGTTTTGAAGTGGTTTTCCGTCTTAGCCTTTTCGTGTCAAATTCCTCGTCCGCCAGGTTGACGATAATGTGCCGCTTGAAGTCAATGGCGAATGCCGTCCCGTCCTGTTCACGCAGGGTGAAGCCTTCTGCATACAGTCCCGCTTTCACGGAAACGGTTTCGTCAGCGAAGATTTCACGCAGGCGGCCGACGGCCTCATTATAGCCTTCCGACCTTTCCGGCGTTAGGGTGACAAGGTCGGTGCGGCTGACCTTGAAGATGCGGCATAGCATATCCCTTTCCGCTTCCGTGGCCGGGTGGAACCTCTCCACCCACGCGATGCGGTTGTTGCGGTCTATGGCTTCCGCCATGAACGGCTTTAACGGGCGTGATATGCCGCCGGAGTAGACCACACCTTTCTTTATATAGGCGTGCAGTCTCCTTATCTTGGCGTAGATTTCACTTTGCGTAATCTTCGGGTTGAGCGTGAGCAGGCGGTCGATGAAGTCCTCCATGCGGTCAAGACGCTCCTCCGGCGTGGCGAAGTCGAGCAGTTCCTCCACGGACAGCACCCTTGCCCCGTGTAAGACGGTCTTTTTCGCATGGTCTACCACCATGTAGCCGAAAGGCCTGTCCCTGCGGCCGAAGAAAACGATGTCAATTCCGAATTTCTCTTTCATCTCCTTTTGCAGCTCTTCCTTGTCCGTGCAGGTGTCCCTGTATTTGAGGAGTATGCTCCTCAACTGCCGGCACCGCATCCTGTCTCTGCGGCCGCTTTTGTACAGGGCTTCGATTTCCGCAAGGGAGATTTTCCGCTGCACCTTTCCGCCGTACTTTATAAATACGGTGCTGTCTTTCTTATAGGTTTCGTAGCCCATTGAGGACATGACGGCCTTAAACTGCGCGAAAGACGAAAAGGTATATTGTTTGGCATTTTCGATGTCCTTGTCCGTTTTTTGCTTCCTGTCTGTGCCGAGTATGCGGTCTATTGCCTCCTGCGAGCGTCTGCGCTCGTGGCTGTGGGCTATCTTCCTGCCGTCGGGCGCAATGCGCGAGGTGATGACGTGCAGGTGGGCGTTGTCCGTGTCGTGGTGGGAATATACCAGCAGGGGCTGTCCGGGTTCCATGTATCCCATCTCCGCAAGGTAGCGGTGAGTGAACTCCAGCAGTTCGGCTTCCGACATTTCATGCCCCTTGCACGATACGGCCACGTGGAACTGAGCTTTCCGTATCCTGCCGTTCCGGGATGTGTATTCCATGAGGTATTTGGTCAGCTCGTCGGCGGTCGGCCTGCCGAATGTCCCGAGTGCGCCGAAGTTGCGCATCTCGATGAGCCTGGCTGCGCCTTTCGCGACTTTCCGCTCGTTGTAGCCGACGGCATGGAAGTTCGCGCTTCCGGGCAATATGGTGGCTATCATTTTGTGTTATTGGATTATCAGTGTTTGGATTTTCGGCGTTCAGAGTTTCACGGCTTTTCGGGTTATAACGTCAAGCTCCTTCTTAATCCCGTCCAAAGTGTTCCGGGTTTCGAGGATTGCGGGCATAAGGATTTCCGTGACGTAGCCGGGCGGTAAAAGCCCTGCCGCCGAGAGTTCGTTGGCCCTCCTGACCGACTGGTTCAGGTTGCCGCCGATGTGAGAGAGTCCGCTCCAGAACTCCCGGTAGAAGCCGCCGAGTTCCCTTATCAGTTCGAGCTTTTGTTTTGCACCTACGCCGGAGTGTTCGGCCACGGCCGAGCGTATGAAATGGCTTACGGAAGTGTAGGAGGCGGACTTCTCCTTTATCCGCTCCATTTCTTCCCGGGTCATCCTAATCTTGATGTACCTTGTTCTTTTCTCTTTCATTATAGTAAACAACTTGTCGTGGTTTTCCGGAACATACTTCCGCCGGTGGCGGAACAGCGGTCTTACCGCTCCGGCGCATGGCGTCCGGCAAGTCACTTTTGTGGTAACAAAAGTACAACTTGCTTGACAACTCCTGCAAAGCAGGGCGATATGCTCCCGGGCACTTTATTGCGCCAAATATACGCAGACAACCCGCCATGCGGGAAATGCGCAACACAAAACAGGATGGCATGACACACCCGGATTTCAGGAGCTACGGGAATATTGTGTCCGGATTTCTTCACGCCCGCATTCTCCGCTTCCTGGCCACCAGAAATTTGTATCATAAAATCTCCTCATGCAGATACGCGGAATTGACAGTTCTGGATTTTATATGAATGTCCTCCGTGACTTTGGGTATTTCGTTATTGAGTGTTTTAGGCAGACATATTCTGTTGACTGGGATTGACGGATTCCTTAACGTCAACAGATGTAAGTCCCAATGATGTAAGTTCCTGGATTATTATAATTGCGATGCTTGGATTAGAGAATATGGATGCCGTGTTTTGAACAGTCTGGATATAAAGAGAAATGTTGTCCTGATGTCCTTGGTATCTGACAGCAGGGAAAAAGAGTTGTTTGCGATTTAAGATTATGAGTTGTTCGGAAACGTTAATCTGTATGCTGGAGAAGCTGTATTTTCCAGCTTAATCAATCGGGTATATATGTCTGGAAATGATTGGATAAGTAAGGGAATAATAGGTGTAATATTTGCGTATGTCGCTGATTTTTAGTATATTTACATAGTGAAACTGTCTTTGTTTAGTGTGATATTATGTTTGAATTGTTGCTGCTCATATATATTTTGCCGCTACTGATGATAGCCTTGTTGCTTTTCAAACTCGTAGTTTGGATTGTCAGGACGGCATTCAGGCTCGTATTTTGGCTGGTCAAAAAACTGTTCCTGATTTTCGGCCGGATGCTTGCGGCTGCATTCATCTTTATCATTGGAGGCAGGGCTTCCACACGGCGTTGCGGAAGGCAATGACGTGCATGAAAAAGCCGCACTTGCTTTTCTTGCAAATGCGGCTTCTTTGGGATTTGGTACTTTCTAAAATCCTTTCCCCTTGCTTCTTTCGTAGACTGCTTCCCGTTGCGAGTCACAGTTGGTAAGGCGGAACTGTACGGTGCTACCAATCGGAATGTTCTTTGGTAACTTTTGGCCAAGGGCCGCGATAACGTCATCTACCGTGCCGAAACCGATATCCGTAAGCTCGCTGACAACTTTACCTTTGAAGTAGGCACGCCCGTATATCATCATTTTCTTGGTTATACGGAACATCTTGTCTGCCGGAGCTTCTAAATCGCGGGCTTTTCCTTGTTTACTCTTTTTGTCGCTGAAGAAAATGAAGTCGATGATTTTGGCGTTGAGCCGCCAGGCAGGGGAGAAGTCTATCTTGACGTAGCCCCTCGTCACGTTCATGCCGTGGCTGTGGTTCAGTCCGAATGCCACCTCATACAGGTTCGCGTCGCAGTCGTTCTGGGCTATTGTAGCCCAAGTGTGCCTGAATGTATAGAAGCAATAATAGTCCTCTTTTGCCATCCCCATATCCTGGCAGATTTTCCGTATGCCGCCGTTGACATTGGCGTTGAAACTGTCATAGTCACGGTAACGGCTGTGGAAAACAAACAGGTATTCGTCGTTCTCGTCTCTTGAAAGGTACTTGTTGAACGTGTCTTGAATGAACGGCTCTATCCTCATTTCCATATATGCCTCGTCCTTGCGGCTGTGTCTGGTCTTTGCCCTCTTGTAGCCAATGATGCCATTGTTGTAGTCCTTCTTCTTCAACTCGTACAAGTCAACTGTGTTGATGCCGCCTATACAGAGTGAAAGAAGGGCGACGTCACGCCCAAGTTCCGGAACAGGCGAAATCATCTTGCTCTTGGGCAGCGGACGATTGAAGAACTCGCGGCACGCCTCCGCACTGATAGCACGCTTTACCGTGCTGTCGGATTTTGGAATGGCTATTTTCAGCCACGGGTTAAACTTGATGCGCACAATATCGCGCTCTTCATCATTAAGTTCCAATATTGCTTTCTTAAAGATTTGGCGGACACAAGTCGGATACATTTCTTTGGCACGGTTTGTCTGCGACAGACTTTCTATCCATCTCTTCAATACAGCTGAAGTCAACTGGCCAAACATAATGTGATTGGTTCCAAGATAACGTTCAAGATGGTTCACTGCCAACCTGTAGTTTTTTGCATTTCTGGCATGACCTTCTTTTACCATACGCTCAATATGCAAATTCGCATAATCACTAAAACAGACATCCTCATCAGAGCGTGTCAAGTATTCAATTAACTCCACAACTGAATAGTTGGAAATGTCCTGCCGGTTGATCAAGTCTGTATAATGCAGAATCAACCGCGAACAATATTCATTCACTACCGCATCCTTTATTTCCCCGGATTTCAATATCTGCTTATCCGTTATAAGTTTGTCGGTCTTGATGTAACCCATCCGGGAGCGGTGGACGATGCGAATGTACACCGGATAAAAGCCGTCGGCTCTTTTCTTCCTTACTACTGCTTTTAATGTTGCCATATATCAATGATTTAAATGGTGTATGCACTGGTGTATGCGCTATGTCCTTCAGGTGTATGTCCAGGTGTATGCAAAAGCCGTTTATTTGGCTCATTTTGTGCGGTCAAGTGTACGAACCTCCTAAAAACAGATTAGGCTGTAACCTCCTTATTATCGGAGCATTACAGCCTAATTCAATGGATTGACTTATCTTAGAGCGTGTCCTCGACAGCAGCCTGCGCCGCTGCCAAGCGTGCTATGGGCACGCGGAATGGTGAGCAGCTAACATAATTCAAGCCTACCTTGTGGCAGAACTTGACAGATGAAGGCTCACCGCCATGCTCGCCGCAAATACCGCATGTGAGGTTGGGACGAGTGTTGCGGCCCTTGTCGACAGCCATCTTGATAAGCTGGCCAACGCCATTCTGGTCGAGCACCTGGAACGGATCGACATTAAGAATCTTCTTATCGAGGTAAACGGGCAAGAAGCTTGCAATGTCGTCGCGGCTGTAACCGAATGTCATCTGCGTGAGGTCGTTTGTTCCAAAGCTGAAGTATTCGGCCTTCTTGGCAATGTTGTCGGCGGTCAGTGCCGCACGAGGTATCTCGATCATCGTACCGACGCGGAACGGAATCTCCACTCCCTCTTCCTTGAAAAGGGCCTTGGCTGTATCGCGTATCACCTTCTCCTGTGCATCGAACTCATTGACAATTCCAATCAGCGGCACCATGATTTCAGGATGCGGGTCGTGGCCTTCCTTCTTCAACTGTATGGCGGCACCAAGTATTGCCTTAGTCTGCATTGCCGTAATCTCGGGATATGTGTTTCCAAGGCGGCATCCGCGGTGGCCAAGCATCGGGTTGTGCTCGCTCAGACTGTTTACTCGATGCTGGATTTCCTGTACGGAAACGCCCATCTCTTTGGCCATGGCCTCCTGTCCGGCAAGGTCGTGGGGCACAAACTCATGGAGAGGAGGATCAAGCAGACGTATGTTTACAGGATATCCGTCCATTGCCTTCAGTATGCCGTAGAAATCCTGCTTCTGATATGGCAACAGTTTCTCAAGAGCCTTTTCACGGCCTTCCACTGTATCTGCCAAAATCATTTCACGCATGGCCTTGATCTTCTCGTTCTCAAAGAACATGTGCTCCGTACGGCAGAGACCTATGCCGACAGCTCCGAAGTTGCGTGCCACCTCAGCGTCGTGGGGTGTATCGGCGTTGGTGCGTACAACCAGCTTGGTGTATTTGTTGCACAGTTCCATCAGTGCAGCAAAGTCACCGGTAACCTCTGCGGGCTTTGTCTTCACCTCGCCATAGTATACCTCGCCGGTTGAGCCGTTGAGTGAAAGATAGTCGCCTTCTTTCAATACCACGCCGTCAATCTCTACCGTGCGCGCCTTGTAATCAACATTGATTGCGCCTGCACCCGACACACAGCACTTGCCCATGCCGCGCGCCACCACTGCAGCATGTGACGTCATGCCGCCACGTGCCGTAAGGATGCCTTCGGCGGCCGACATTCCTGCCAAGTCTTCGGGGCTTGTCTCGATTCTTACCATCACCACCTGGTGACCGTTGGCATGCCATTCTTCAGCATCGTCGGCAAAGAATACAATCTGTCCGCAGGCAGCACCCGGCGATGCAGGCAGTCCGCGGGTAAGCACGCGAGCCTTCTTCTGAGCCTCCTTGTCGAACACCGGGTGGAGCAGCTCGTCGAGCTTGTTGGGCTCGCAACGCAACAATGCAGTCTTCTCGTCAATCTCACCCTCGCGCAGCAAGTCCATGGCAATCTTCACCATGGCCGTACCGGTGCGCTTGCCGTTTCGGGTCTGCAAGAACCACAGCTTGCCTTCCTGCACGGTGAACTCCATGTCCTGCATGTCATGGTAATGCTTCTCCAATTTGTCCTGGAGAGCGTTGAGCTGTGCAAAAATCTCGGGCATGGCCTCTTCCATCGACGGATACTTGCTTGCCCTGACCGACTCATCGATGCCCTGCTGCGTAGCCCAGCGGCGTGAGCCCTCCTTGGTAATCTGCTGCGGAGTGCGTATTCCAGCCACAACGTCCTCACCCTGTGCGTTGACCAGATACTCGCCGTTGAATATGTTCTCGCCAGTGGCGGCATCGCGGCTGAAACAAACGCCGGTTGCAGAGGTGTTGCCCATGTTTCCGAACACCATGGCCATGACAGTAACAGCCGTACCCCACTCTGCAGGTATACCCTCCATCTTGCGATAAAGAATGGCGCGCTCATTCATCCAAGAGTCGAACACTGCACAGATGGCGCCCCAGAGCTGCTCCATCGGGTCTGTCGGGAAATCCTTGCCCGTCTGCTCCTTTATGGCAGTCTTGAACAGCTTGACAAGCTGCTTGAGCTCATCAACATTCATCTCGTTGTCAAGCGTAATGCCGCGCTGGGCCTTCACCTTTTGTATAATAGCCTCAAACGGGTCGATGTCTTCCTTGTTTACCGGCTTCATGCCAAGCACAACGTCGCCATACATTTGCACAAAGCGGCGGTAGCTGTCGTAAGCGAAACGCTCGTTGCCGGTCTTCTTGGCCAATCCTTCAACAACGTCATCGTTGAGACCGAGGTTAAGGATGGTGTCCATCATGCCAGGCATGGATGCCCGGGCGCCAGAGCGCACGCTGACGAGAAGCGGGTTGTCCACGTCGCCAAACTTGCTGTTCATGAGGTTTTCGATATGGCTGACGGCCTTGGCTACATCGTCTTTGAGCAAAGCCACTACATCGTCCTTACCTTTCTCAAAATATTCATTGCACACATCGGTAGTGATTGTAAATCCGGGAGGTACAGGTACGCCGATGAGGTTCATTTCGGCCAGGTTTGCTCCCTTACCTCCAAGCAGATTCCTCATATCTGCCCTACCCTCGGCTTTACCGTTGCCGAAGGTATAAACTCTTTTTTCATTCATAAGTTAGTTTTGTTTATGATTGACATTTTACAATTTGTAATTCGTTTTGCAAATATAAATGATTTATCATTATGTAGCAAGAAAATGCAAGAAAAAATTGATGTGTGGAGTTTACATTTCAACATTTTCGCCATGCATGAGCGTTTTTCACGCGGGTATGGCTTGGCATCAGCCAGTGAAAATTATCCTTACAACATACTGTCGCCAACGGCTCCATGGCCTCCTTTTGACGGGCCGTTGGACCAATATGGCCCATTTTGAAGTGAGAAACGGGCCGTTTTAAGCGACAATTCGGCCCGTTTCGGGCTGCAATATGGCCCAAATGGCAAGGCGCTGATTTACAGTCCGATTACCCGCAGAGGCTTCAATACGGAAATATACGTACACTGCGCCCCGGTGCCACCGGCCGGCCAGCGGGTGGAAAACCCAGTCGCTGCGGCGCATGAGGGCATAAATATTTTGCTTTTTTGCCCGGCACAGGGTGCAAATGTGGCCCAGAATTTGTAACTTTGCACGCCAAAACATAAATTGAGATGAGCAGAAAGAAAAAACCATTCCCCATACTTGAAAATGTCACCATCACCGATGTGGCAGCCGAAGGCAAGTCGATGGCCCGCGTCAACGACCTTGTCGTGTTCGTGCCTTTCACCGTTCCGGGCGACATTGTTGACCTCCAGATAAAGAAAAAGAAACACAATTACTGCGAAGCAGAGGCGGCTCGGTTTGTGGAATACAGTCAGTTGCGCGCAAAGCCCATGTGCGAGCATTTCGGCGTATGTGGCGGATGCAAGTGGCAAAACCTGCCTTACGAGGAGCAGTTGCGGTTCAAGCAGAAGCAGGTTTTCGACCAGTTGTCGAGGATTGGGAAGGTTGAACTGCCCGAGTTCCGCCCCATCCTCGGCTCGGCCCAGACATCGGAGTATCGCAACAAACTTGAGTTTGGCTGTTCCAACAAGCGCTGGCTGACCAAAGAGCAGATTGCATCCGGATTCAAGTATGACAACATGAACGGCATTGGCTTCCACATCACCGGGGCGTTCGACAAAATACTGCCCATCGAGAAGTGCTGGCTGATGGACGACACCCACAACAAGATAAGGAATGAGATACGCGACTATGCCTTTGCCACAGGCATGTCGTTTTTCGACTTGCGCGCCCAGAAGGGACTGCTGCGCGACATCATCATCCGAAACTCAAACTCGGGCGAATGGATGGTGATAGTCCAGTTCCACTACGATGAGCCGGGTGACGAAGAGCGCGCGCTGGCATTGCTCAAGCACATCGGCGACGCGTTCCCGCAGATAACGTCGCTCTTATATGTCAACAACCAGAAATGCAATGACACCATCGGCGACCAGGAGGTTATGGTGTATAAAGGCGAAGACCACATCATTGAGAAAATGGAAGACCTGAGGTTTAAGGTTGGCCCCAAGAGCTTTTACCAGACCAACACCGAACAGGCCTACCACCTTTACTGCGTGGCCCGCGACTTTGCCTCGCTCACGGGCAACGAACTGGTCTACGACCTGTATACCGGCACCGGAACTATAGCCAACTTCGTTGCAGGGCGTGCGCGCCAGGTCATCGGAATAGAATATGTGCCCGAAGCCATTGAGGACGCCAAGGTCAACTCCGGGCTTAACGGCATATCCAACACGTTGTTCTATGCAGGCGACATGAAGGACATTCTCACCGACGACTTTATATCTGCCCACGGCAAACCCGACGTGATAATAACCGACCCGCCTCGCGCAGGAATGCACCAGGACGTGGTCAACACCATTCTCAATGCAGCCCCCGACCGCATTGTATACGTCAGTTGCAACCCTGCCACACAGGCACGCGACCTCGGGTTGCTCGACGCAAGCTACAAGGTGGCTGCCGTGCAGCCGGTAGACATGTTTCCGCATACACCGCACGTAGAGAACGTGGTGCTGCTCAAGCGCCGTTGAGCGGCACCGGGGCGGGCATGCTGCGCATTGAATGTTTCAATATCACTAAATAATACATTATTATGAAAAAGACCTTTTGGGCCGTTGCTGTGCTTGCTTCGGCCTCGCTGGTTGCGCATGCCGGCAAAAGTGTTACGCCCATAGCCGACAAGCCAAAGTTCAGTGGATATATCATTGGACAGTACCAAGCCAATTTTCAGGAAAACAACAGCAATACCTTCAACATCCGAATGGCCCGCGTCTCGGTGGGAGGCCATCTGTTGGGTGAGTTTGAATACAAAGTACAGGGGCAAATAAACGGCAACACGTCAACTCTGGGCGAGAGTCCGCGCATCGTGGATTTGTTTGTGGAATGGCAACGATACGACTTCGCGCGAATCAAAATAGGCCAGTTTAAGCGTCCTTTCACGTTTGAAAACCCCATGCATCCTGTAGACCAAGGGTTCATGGGCTACTCGCAAAACGTGCAGCGGCTGTCGGGATTCAACGACCGCACGGGCGAACAGGCAAGCAACGGGCGCGACATCGGCATACAGCTGCAGGGCGATTTCCTGCCATGCGGCAACGGACGGAAGCTGTTGCACTATCAGGTTGGTGTGTTCAACGGGCAGGGCATTAACACCAAAGATGTAGACAACCGCAAGGATATAATAGGCGGCGTATGGGTGGCACCCGCAAAAGGGCTGCGCATTGGGGCGTTCGGCTGGGCCGGCTCGCACGCACGCAAGGGCCACTGGACCGACGGCGCCGGCAACGAGCACCAGGGCACGGTGAGCCTGGGGCAATACCGCTATGCCATAAGCGCCGAATACAAGGACGAAGACTGGCAGATACGCTCTGAATACATACACAGCACGGGATACGGATTCAAGACCACAAAGCAAAGCGGAGACGATGCGGCTGACGCAACGGTCAACTATGCTCAGGGAAACAAGGCTGACGGTGTTTATGCGCTGTGCATAGCACCAATCATCAGGCAAAAACTGAGGGCCAAGGCGCGTTATGACATGTATAGAAAATCGGGAACGTGGGCCGACAGCCGTACGCAATATGAGGTTGGACTGAACTATCTGTTCTGCAAAAACCTTGAGTTGCAAGCCGAATACGCCTTCATCAACGACCGCAGCCTGGCCAAACACAATTACAGCATGCTCGACGTAGAACTCAGCGTTAGGTTCTGAAACAATGCGGGCAGACCGTCTCAAACCGGTCAATATGCCGCTGAATGTTTGTCTACCTATATATTATGAGCAACAAAACGCTTGCATACCCCGCACGGCCTCTTGCTTGGTGGCATGCATCTCAGCTGTATGCAATGCAACAGAAATAGGCGACAACAAATCAGAATGCCTGTTGGCATGCCATCATTTGGGGGATTGACTGCTGGCTTGGGGCGATTTTCAGAGCGCAACCGCATGGCCACCGCGCGAAAGGCATTTGCCTATGGCTGTGCAATCCAGCCTTGATTACAACGCAAGCATGCCAAAATCAACACAAAAAGACCGCACGCCGCTTCAGCAATACGGCTGTAAGCAGCGTGCGGTCAATTGGTTATATGCAATCAACATTGTCGGCATCATACGACTGCAGCCTGCCTGATGTCTGGCAGTAACACAGAAGCCAAACGAATGAAGTCACCCGAAATCACGGCCGATGCACCTATGCTTGTGAGCACTACCGTGCAGGCCGCGAGGCCGACATGCAAACTCTACAGGTCGACCCCTATAGACTTCATGGCCTTTTGGGCCATTTGCCTGAAGCCATCTCCCAAATCGGCAAACCTCAAGACGCTTGACCAGGCGGCCTTCTTAAGCACTACCGAGTCGCCTTGGATGGCTGCCAGCGCCTGGTCGATGAACTCGTTTGCACCACGCTCATTGGGTTCCTGCCCACGCATGAACAGTCGCGACAGCACATGGTAGCCGCAGATTTGGTACAACTCGCTTTCGGAGGCAATCCAGCGGTAAGCCTTTTCGGCAGCAAAAGGCAGGTGCTGATATAGGTTCAACGATGCCTGCTCGGCTATCTCCACGTTGTCTGTCTGCTCCATCCATATATCAACAACCTCCGGCAATATCTCAGCGGGAGGCATAATCAGCGTTGCCAGTATCTTGCATTCCCTGACATTGTCTTTCCATAAAGCCAGCGCAAGGTCGTAGTCCTTGCCTATCTCGGCAGCCTTGGCCTTCAGGGCTGGCAATGAAACACCCCAGTTAACGTGGTAGTCCAAGCCCTTGTCTCTCATCGACTGTGCCGCCACTCCATTCATCTGCAGCCTGAAAGATTGCTTTATCTCTTTCAGTCTGCTGTCAATATTGCTATTGTTATCCATCATTCTTTAATTTTAAAAAGCCCGACAATCCCTTCGGGCCAACCTGGCAAAGCGCCATCCGGCAAAGTGCCACGCCGTTGCCACACGCCGAGGGGCAGCCCCCTATTGGCGGCAACAGCCGCACCTTGCCATGGCACAGAGTCAGATCAACGTTGAATACTCCTTGCTGTAACGCAGCATCTGGTGAACATAGCCCTCAGAGTAGTCGACTTCTATGTCTGTGATTTCACCATTGCCATTGCGCACGGGCCGCAGCACCGGGTTGATAAAGCCCTTGTATGGCGCAATGTTCAGTCCGGCGTAACGCTTGAGTACCTCGGCATGCACCTCGGGGTCAACCTTCACAGCATATGTTTCAACCAAATCCCTGGCGGCCTCGTAGTCGCCCTCGCTCTTTATACGCTGAACCTCGGCCAGCAATTGCGCCAAAAGGGCCCTGAGACCGTCATAGTCGAGTATCTCGACAAAAGTTTTGCCACCTCTGCCAACCAGCCTGACGGCATCGCCTTTTGCCACGCACCAATTCGCAATCAGCGCCCTGTTGCGCATGTGGGCCTCCTCGATGCAAGCCCCGGGCTCTATGCGTACAAGCTGGGTAAGCAGCCCGTTCATCATGTAAGTGTAGTACTGAGACTTGTATGCTTCACGGTCTGGCAGCAGACCGAGGTCAACCATCTTGCTGTCGGCCATGTAATATAGCGCAAACAAGTCGGCCCTCGCCTCTTCAATAGTGTTGCCGTAAGCCTTAAGCGCATCAGGGTCGGTGCCGGGAAGCAGCCTGCCGCTTCCGTGGCCGAGGCACTCGTGCAGGTCGGTGTGCAGGTCGTCGCACAGGTCGCCATACTTGTCTATCAGCTCTAGCGTGTCTCTGTCGATGACAAACTCATCGTAGAAGCCGTTTCCTTTAGCCGCCTTGTTGTAAGCGTCGGTCAGGTTGCAAATGGTGACGCTCTTGCTTCCGTGCTGCGCCCTTATCCAATCGGCATTGGGCAGATTGATGCCTATGGCTGTCGACGGATATTCGTCGCCCCCGAGCATTGCCGCACAGACAACGTTGGCAGTGACTCCCTTTACCTCGGGCTTGCGGAAACGGGCATCCACAGGCGAGTGGTCTTCAAACCACTGGGCATTCTCGCTGATGGTCCGGGTGCGCTTGGTGGCCTCTTCGTCTTTGTATTCCACAATACCTTCCCACGAGCCTTTTATTCCCAACGGGTCGCCATATACCTCTATAAAGCCGTTTATGAAATCAATCTTACCGTCGAGCGCCTCGACCCAAAGTATGGAATACTCGTCAAAGACATGTAAATCGCCAGTGCGGTAATACTCAATCAGCTTGTTTATCACATCCACCTGCTTCTGGTTTTCGGCCACCGACGAAGCCCGGCCGAGCCAATATGTTATGCGCTCGATGGCCGGTCCATAAAGTCCTCCTTCCGTCCAAGCCTCCTCATGCAGCCCCTCTGCGGTCTTGACCAGCTTGGTGTTGAGGCCGAACGACGGGACGCAGTCACCGCAAGCGGCTTTCTTCGCCCTATAGAACTCCTCGGCCTCGGCCTGGGTGACGCCATCGTAGTAGTTGCAAGCAGACGTGGCCACGATGTCGACCCCGGGAGCCTTGTTTACCCTTTTGGCCAAGACATCCCTGTCGAACATCACCGGCGCGAGCTCGTTGCACAGGTCATCAACAGTCATTCCGTCCCCGAGCGGCAACGACGACTTGTCCACGGCATTCATGGCTGCACGGAAATACTCCTTGCTGAAGCCCGGAACAAACTTATCGCAGCCATAATGATGGTATATGCCGTTGGAAAACCACACGCGCATCAGGTACTCTTCGAGGGCGGCAAACTCCTTGTCGCCATGTTCTAAGGCACCGTCGGTGTAGATGGCCTCGAGGGTTTTCCTTATCTTGAGGTTGTATTTGCCGAATTGGTCGAATGTGATGTCACGCCCATAGAGCGTGGCCTGCGAAAGGCAATAGACATACTGCTTTTGGCGCAATGACAATCCATCAAAGCCATGCAGCCTGTACCTCAGCATCTGGATGTCCGCAAAGCGGATGTCAGAGTAATTGAAGCTATTGCCAGCCATTCAGTTTCCCCCCTCCGCTTTTTTGCTCTTTCGCGCAGCCTTGGCGGCCTTGGCGGCCTTGGCTTTCTCGGGATGCTGGGCAATGTGCTGCATCCTGTATGCACGCGGGGTCATCCTCATGATTTTATAGAACGACGCATAGAACGACTGACGGTTGGAAAAGCCCACCATGTCGCTCACGTCCTCCATCTTCAAGTCAAGGTATCGCTTGTCTACAAGTATGGCCATAGCCTCCTCAATGCGGAACTTGTTGATGAACGAAGAGTAATTCATGTGAAACCTCACGTTCATGACCGCAGAAATATAGCGAGTGTTTGTGCCAAGGTCTTCGGCTAGTTTCTTGGCAGAATAGTCCTTGTCTTTATACTTTTTCTGCAGCACTATGATGTTAAGTATCTTTTCCTTCATCTCGTCCATCAGCTGCGGGCTGACCAAATCACGGTAAGCGGCCTCTTTTTCTTTCTTTTCTGTGATATTATATTTTGCCATAACCTATTGATTTTAGTATTTTGCAAATATACGATTTTTTTTTGATAAGACGTCATTTGGCACCCGTCTATTTTTCATAAAAAAACATAACAGAAACGTTTGCGCGCCATGTTCCACAGCCACGGCAACAGCCTCACGCCCACCCCCGCCACATAAACACGAAGCGAACGGCCGTTGCCGCGTGAACGTCAGCCGCCTACGATATGCGCACGGATGCGGCAGCACCTACCGACGTGAAGCCCACGACAAGGCCGCCCCACCACAAACAACGTCTTTGGCAGTCAAAATTATCGTTAATTGGCATTCGGAAGGCACGTATGAAATATTCATACAAGCAACCTAATTTACCCACCCCAACACACTACCACACCCCATACAGACTACAAAAGAGGCCGTTTTGCACACTAAAACGAGCCGTATCATGCCTCAAAACAACACGTTTGACACGACAGAAACACCCGTATTGCAACATGTTGCCTGTCAACGCATTACGCCGAACACGCCGAAGAGGAAATTATTTTTTACAAACGCCACGACAGCCACTGCCATTCAGGGCGATTGCCAAAGCCGCGCCATGTGCAAACAGCGCATTTTGTGACATAAAGCACGGCAAAACGCCGCAACAATGTCGGCGGATTCGCATTTTCTTACAAGCCAAACCAGTGGCAAAGCAACCTTCCGAGCCATAAAGTCGGTGTTATAATTAATGTGTAAACCACTTAATATGTGGAATTTAAATCGCCGCCACCCGATTCTTGCCATTTTCACAAAAAAAGTCGTTATAAATTTCCTCATACCGCCAAAAATGAGTATATTTGCACTCCGAATAATCGGAGACGAATAAAATATCACAACATTAAACATAAAAGAAAGATGACAAAAGCTGATATAATCAACAAGATAGTTGAGGACACCGGTCTCGCCAAGCAGGATGTAGCCACGACAATAGAAGCTTTTATGGAAGAAGTGAGGCAGAGCCTTACCATACGCAAAGAAGATGTTTTCCTGCGGGGATTCGGTAGCTTTATCGTTAAGCACAGGGCACAGAAGACAGCCCGCAACATATCAAAGAACACGACCATCGTCATCGAGGCACACGACTACCCTGCATTCAAGCCGGCCAAGAGCTTTATTGCAAAGATGAAATAATCAACAATTTTACAAATAACATTTAAAAATATCAAGCTATGCCAAGCGGAAAGAAAAAGAAAGGCCACAAGATGGCTACGCACAAGCGTAAAAAAAGACTGAGAAAGAACAGGCACAAGAGCAAGTAAGCAATACAGCCTCTGAGGTTTGTTCAAAGATTTTAATGAGAGGAGTGTGTCAGAAAATCCATTCGGATTATGGCACACCCTTTCTGTTAAATTAGCAGGGAATCCGTGCATTTGTCCAAAAACAAACAATTAACCATCTCTTTTGTCTATTTTTACGGCAAATCGCGTAGTTTTTGTTGTGAAAAGACATAAGCACTGATTCCGTCGAAGAGAGAAACAGCGGTGCAAGGCCAATGGCCGTGCACCTTGTGAAACCAACGAAAGAAAACCGTTTAAAGTAATGACAAGCGAAGTTATCATTGACGTCCACCCCAAAGAGATATCGATAGCACTGCTCGAAGACAAAAGCCTCGTTGAATACCAGAACGAGACGCGGTCGGCTTCATTCTCTGTGGGCAACATCTACATGGCAAAGGTTAAGAAGCTTATGCCCGGTCTCAATGCCTGTTTCGTAGACGTCGGATTTGAACGGGATGCATTTTTGCACTATCTTGATTTGGGTTCTCAATTTAGCTCTTACGAGAAGTATCTCAAACAGGTACAAAGCGACAGAAAGAAACTTTATCCGATATCGAAGGCAACCCGCCTGCCCGAGCTGAAAAAAGACGGCAGCGTGCAAACGACACTTAAGGTTGGGCAAGAAGTGATGGTGCAGATTGTGAAAGAGCCCATCTCGACCAAAGGCCCGAGACTCACGTGCGAACTGAGCTTCGCAGGCAGGTATATGGTGCTGATACCATTCAACGATAAAGTCTCAGTATCTTCCAAAATCAAAAAAGGCGAAGAAAGAACACGCCTGAAGCAACTCATCCAAAGCATCAAGCCCAAGAACTTTGGCGTCATCGTGCGCACATCGGCAGAGGGCAAAAGGGTGGCCGAACTTGACAAAGAAATGAAAACACTGCTCAAGCGGTGGGAAGACACAATTACAAAAGTTCAAAAGAGCACAACAAGACCGCAAGTTGTCTACGAAGAGACCGGCAGGGTTGTAGCATTGCTTCGCGACTTATTCAACCCAACGTACGACGGTATATACGTCAACGACGAAGAGGTGTTCAACCAGGTGCGCGATTACGTGAAACTGATTGCCCCGGAGAAGGTAGACATCGTCAAGAGATATACCGGCCAGGTGCCCATTTTCGACAATTTCAACGTCACAAAGCAAATCAAGTCGGCATTCGGAAAGACAGTCAACTACAAGCGTGGTGCATACCTAATCATAGAGCACACCGAGGCACTGCACGTGGTTGACGTGAACAGCGGAAACAGAACGCGCTCTGAAAACGGTCAAGAGGCCAATGCCCTGGAGGTGAACCTTGGCGCTGCCGACGAGTTGGCAAGACAGTTGCGCCTACGCGACATGGGAGGCATCATAGTGGTTGACTTCATCGACATGAACCTCGCTGAAGACAGGCAAATGCTATATGAGCGTATGTGCAAGAACATGCAGAAAGACAGGGCCAGGCACAACATCCTGCCATTGAGCAAATTCGGGCTTATGCAGATAACCCGCCAGCGCGTGCGCCCGGCAATGGATGTCAACGTGGAAGAGACCTGCCCCACTTGTTTCGGCAAAGGAAAGATTAAGTCAAGCATCCTGTTTACAGACCAATTGGAGAGCAAGATTGACCGACTGGTAACAAAGATTGGAATCAAGAAGTTCAACCTGCATGTGCATCCGTATGTAGCGGCCTACATAAACCAAGGGCTTTTCTCGCTAAAACGGAAATGGCAGATGAAATACGGGCTTGGACTCAGCATCATCCCGTCGCAGAAACTGGCTTTCTTGCAATATGAATTCTATGACAAGAAGGGCAATTTCATCGACATGAAAGAGGAAATAGAAACTAAATGAACACAGTGGAGGCAGCCGTAAGGCGCCTCCACTCTTCATTTGTGCCGCTGGCCCGCCAAGCGGAAACATTGCTAACCGCCGACAACGACAGGCATTCACTGAACCACCTTGAAGCGGATGCGGAATGACTTGGACATCTCATCCCAATTGGTTCCGAGCATTTCAAAACGCCCTATCTGTGACGTTGAGCGCACGTGCTTGCCTATGCATGGGCACACATCGTAGTCGCCAATCCTTACCAGGCGTATGGTGTCAGACACATCTGCAGGCAACCTGTCGGCCTTGACATCGTCGGGAAGGCTGTCTTTGCTAACAAACTCATAGCTAACGGGCAAGTCTTCGGCTATCAATTCATTCATCCTGTCTTCAATTGCCTTCTCTTCCTTGCGCGAAGGCTTGTGGTCTAACACATAGCTTATCTTGCTCTTTTTGCGCTCTATGTGAGCGTTGCTCGACCTCTCACACCCAAACATGCGCACCATAGTCTGGTTCAACAGATGCTCGGCGGTATGCGCAGGCGGAAATTCCTCCTTGTTATGGCTGTTCAATACTATATCTTCGTTCATGCGTTTTAAGTTGATTCCATGTCATTACCGTCCGTTACGACATGCGCCAACGCTACATGTGCAACGGCCTTTCGCTGTAAACGCCTGCAAATATAGCGAATAAATTTCATTCAATGCACATTTGCCAGGCATAATTCGCGACACGCCAAGCAAACGGCGGGAACACAGTGTATTTGTGACATGGCCAACACAATATTACCAACGATTCGTACGTTTAATTAGCAAATGAAGACAACGACCTCCAAACATACCATAGCTGTGCTCACCCTCATGCTGGTGGCCACACTCACCGCTTCTGCACAGAGCTTCACCCTGACCGGAAGGGTCGTGGACGAAGAGCAAAACCCCATAGAACTTGCCACCGTGTCGTGCCTGGAGCAAGGCAAGGTCGCGATGACCAACCTAAAGGGCGAGTTCAGCATAACGCTGGCTTCGGCAGACAGCGTAGTCGTTAAGTTCTCGATGATTGGCTACAATGCGCGCAAGCGCCTGTTCCGCAACCCGCGCGGAAAGCAGAGGATAGAAATCGTTTTGCCATCGATGGCCGCCCTGGGCGAGATTGTCGTCACCGAGAAGCGAAGGCAGACGACAGGCACCGAACGCCTTGACATAAAAGACATGAAGGGCTTGGCCACCGCAAGTGGCAACGCCGTGGAGGCCCTGATTCAGCAACAGGCCGGTGTTTCGACCCACAACGAGCTGTCATCACAATACAACGTACGTGGAGGAAGCTTCGACGAGAACTCTGTATATATAAATAATGTGGAAGTTTACCGCCCGCTTCTCATAAGGAGCGGACAGCAGGAAGGGCTGAGCGTGATAAACCCCGACATGGTGGAATCGATTGGTTTCTCCACAGGAGGGTTCGAAGCAAAGTATGGCGACAAGATGTCGTCGGCATTGGACATAACGTACAAGCAACCGAAGAAGTTCGAGGCAAACATCTCAGCCTCGCTTCTCGGGGCAAGCGCCTATGTAGGCGTGGGCACCAAGAAGTTTTCGATGAGCCACGGAATACGCTACAAGACAAACCGTTACCTGCTTGGCTCGCTTGAGACCAACGGCGAATACAAGCCCAACTTCCTTGACTACCAGACCTATATCTGCTTCAGGCCAAACCAACGGTGGAGCATCGACTTCATAGGAAACATATCTGACAACCACTATAACTTTGTACCGACCGACCGCGAGACGTCGTTTGGCACGATGGAAGACGTGAAATCGTTCAGGGTCTACTTCGACGGTCAAGAGAAAGACGTGTTCAGGACACTCTTCGGGGCACTGACTATATCGCGCCAGTTTGGATCCAACACCAAACTGTCACTGATTGCTTCGGCCTTCCGCACGAAGGAACAGGAGACCTACGACATACAAGGGCAATACTGGCTCGACGACACCGAAACGAGCGAAAACCTTGGTGTAGGCACCTACATGGAGCATGCACGCAACTACCTGACAGCCAACGTCGAGAGCTTCAAGCTCATGTTGAACCACAAAACAAAACGCCACACGATAGAAGGAGGCCTGACCTACAAGATAGAGCATGTCGAAGAGAACTCACGCGAATATGAAATGAGAGACTCAAGCGGCTATTCCATACCGCACACCGGCGACAGGCTCGACCTGATTTACACGCTCAACTCGCGCAACACGCTAAACAGCCACCGAATAGAGGGTTACATACAAGACACATACAAATTTACAAGCGGCGAGGAAAACTCAACGTTCTACACGCTCAACTACGGCATACGGTTCAGCAACTGGTCGTTCAACAGCGAAACAATTGTGTCGCCAAGGGCATCGCTGGCCATTATCCCCGCTTTCAACAACAACATGACATTCCGCCTTGCCACCGGCCTCTATTACCAAGCCCCGTTCTTCAAAGAGCTAAGAGACACGACAAAGGTCAACGGGGTGACCGTGGTCAAGCTCAACAACAGGATAAAAAGCCAGCGCTCGCTGCATTTCGTGGCAGCATTCGACTATAGGTTCAAAATCAAGGAACGCCCGTATAAGTTTACGGCAGAGGCATATTACAAGGCACTGTCAAACATAATACCCTATAACGTGAACAACGTCAAGGTGACGTATTACGGCGAAAACATGGGCAGCGGATATGCGGCCGGGCTCGACCTGAAGCTTTACGGCGAGTTTGTGCCGGGCACAGACTCGTGGGTTACCTTCTCACTGATGAGCACAAAGCAAAAGATCAACGGCAAGCAGGTGCCAATGCCAACCGACCAAAGGTATGCTATAAACCTGCATTTCACTGATTACTTCCCCGGAACAGAGCGCTGGAAGATGACCCTCAGCCTGGCCTTCGCCGACGGATTGCCATTCGGAGCGCCGCACAAGGGCCTGGAGTACCAAAACTTCAGGGCACCGGCATACAAGCGCGTAGACGTTGGCCTGAGCTATCGCGCCTACGACAACGACGACAGAAAGAAGCACAGCATATTCAAAAACATCTGGCTCGGCGTCGATTGCCTTAACCTTTTCGGGATAAGCAACGTCAACTCTTACTATTGGGTGACTGACGTCACAAACCAGCAGTATGCCGTACCCAACTACCTAACAGGGCGTCAAATTAACGGAAGGGTAATATTTGAGTTCTGACAATGGCAGCATCATAATATCGTTAACACACAGGCATCAGTTTGCCCTGGCCTGCCGCCCATGCTGCCAGTACGGTGCCAAGCCGTCATGCAGCCTGTGCCACTGACCATGAGCCACAGCAAATGGCCGGACGACAGGCGACATGAAATCCCTGGCACCTTCGGGCAAAATCATTTACAAACCCCTCACGCCAAGCAACGCCCCTGACTCTGCATTGCAAAACGGGCGCCGTTGCAACGCGGAACGGCCCATTTGGACCGCCCGCAAGGGCCGTTTTAGGCCACCAAACGACATTGGCCGCCAACGGGCTGTACGTCAGCGGATTGCGGAAAAATCCGGAAACAACAACAAAACCTTACACCCGACAAAGCTTTACCGGCCATCCGAACAGCCGCCCGCAATGCCACAAATGCCACGGCAAGGGCAAAGCCAATTGACATGTGGCCATTGCATTTGAGAGCACACGGCACCACAGCACACACAACACCCGAAAACAGCCACTTCCCTTAACAATCTTTTCAATTTATAATTTTACAATCTTGATTATATTAACTATCTTTGCAATGGTATAAAGAAAAGAAGACTAAACCCTAACAAAATTACAGCATAATGAAAATCTCACACATTGAACATTTAGGCATAGCCGTCCAAAGCATCGAGGAGTCTCTGCCTTACTTTGAAAATGTATTGGGTCTGAAATGCTACAACATCGAAGAAGTGGCAGATCAGAAAGTGAAGACCGCATTCTTGAAATGCGGCGAGGTGAAGCTTGAGCTGCTGGAGCCAACGTCACCCGACAGCACCATACAAAAATGGCTTGACAAAGGCAACCACGGAGTACACCACGTAGCATTCTGCATCGAAGACGGCGTGGCTAATGCGCTGGCTGAATGTGATGAAAAAGGCATACGCCTCATCGACAAAGAGCCGCGCAAGGGAGCGGAGAACCTTAACATTGCGTTCCTGCACCCGAAGTCAACAGTGGGAATCCTGACCGAACTTTGTGAACATTAAAACATAGAGAGCAATGAGCAAACAATTGGAGAAGATAAAGCAGCTTATCGAGAATCGCGAGAAAGCACGCATGGGTGGCGGCGAGAAAGCCATCGAGAAACAGCACGCCCGTGGCAAGTACACAGCCCGTGAACGCATTGATATGCTGCTGGACGAAGGCAGCTTCGAAGAGTACGACATGTTCAAGCTCCACCGTTGCACCAACTTTGGAATGGAGAAGAAGCAGTATCTGGGCGACGGTGTGGTTACAGGCTCGGGAACAATAGACGGAAGGCTCGTGTTTGTATTCGCACAAGACTTCACTGTCAATGGCGGTTCTCTGTCTGAAACCATGGCACAGAAGATATGCAAGATCATGGACATGGCCATGAAGATGGGCGCCCCCGTCATCGGAATCAACGACTCCGGTGGAGCGCGCATCCAGGAAGGCATCTGCGCATTGGCAGGTTACGCCGAGATATTCGAGCGCAACATCCTGGCTTCGGGTGTGATACCGCAGATCAGCGGAATCTTCGGGCCTTGCGCCGGCGGCGCAGTGTACTCGCCTGCCCTCACCGACTTCACGCTTATGATGGAGAACACGTCATACATGTTCCTTACTGGCCCGAAGGTTGTAAAGACCGTAACAGGCGAGGACATCGACCAGGAGCACCTCGGAGGAGCAAGCGTGCACTCGACAAAGAGCGGCGTGACCCACTTCACGGCTGCCACCGAGGAAGAGGCCATGCAGATGATACGCACACTGCTTAGCTACATACCGTCGAACAACATGGAGGTGGCACCACGCAAAAAGTGTGAAGACCCCATCGACCGACTGGAAGACTCGCTCAACGAAATCATTCCCGAGAACCCCAACGAGGCATACAACATGTACAAGGTAATCGGCGCAATTGTCGACGACGGCGAATTCTTCGAGGTACAACCAAAGTTTGCCAAGAACATCATCGTAGGCTTTGCACGCTTCAACGGGCAAAGCGTGGGTATCGTTGCCAACCAGCCGTCATGCTATGCAGGCGTGCTCGACGTCAACGCCAGCCGCAAGGGTGCGCGCTTCGTGAGATTCTGCGACGCATTCAACATCCCAATCGTTTCGCTCGTCGACGTTCCCGGATTCCTGCCCGGCACCGGCCAGGAGTACAACGCCGTCATACTTCACGGTGCAAAGTTGCTCTATGCTTACGGCGAGGCTACCGTTCCAAAGATTACTGTCACCCTGCGCAAGAGCTATGGCGGCAGCCACATCGTGATGGGATGCAAGCAACTGCGCGCAGACATCAACTACGCTTGGCCGTCAGCAGAAATTGCCGTGATGGGCGCATCTGGCGCAGTAGCCGTACTGTGCGCCAAGGAGGCAAAGGACAAGAAAGCCGCCGGTGAAGACGTTCAGGCCTTCCTCGCAGAGAAAGAGGAGGAATACACCGAGATGTTTGCCAACCCATACCAGGCTGCCAAGTATGGCTACATCGACGACGTGATAGAGCCGCGCAACACCCGCTTCCGCATCTGCCGAGCCCTCGCACAGCTTTCAACCAAGCGCGAGAGCCTGCCTGCCAAGAAACATGGCAACATACCAATGTAAAAAAGCATAACGGGCCACAGGACTCGGTCGTGCACGAGGAAAAGACCTGTGCTGAAACAGACCGGATTCTGTGGCCAAAACATTGTAGATATGAAACAGGACAAAGAGGTTTTTGCTGCCATCTCTTTGGCGTTGCACGAGTTCATGGGCAACAACGTGCACGACCAGGAGTCTGGAAAAATAACGATTATTGAACATTTCACGGAATGGAACGGCCATGCTCTTACCATGACCGGCCAGCCAAAACCATAAGCCATAAGACATGAAAGAATACAAATATACTATCAACGGGAATAAATACGAGGTGAACATTGATGCCATAGAAGGCAACGTGGCTACTGTCATCGTCAACGGCGAAACGTACGAGGTGGAAATGGAGGAAGAAGCCAAGCCCGAAAAGCCCAAGGTAAAGGTCGCACCTGTGGCTGCACAAGCAACTGCAAGCCAGGAGGAGGCCGGCGGCGGCGCAGTTAAGGCAAATTACCAGAATGCCGTAAAAGCCCCATTGCCAGGCGTCATCACTGAGATCAAGGTCGCTGTGGGCGATGAAATCAAGGCAGGCGACACTGTTGTCGTGCTCGAAGCCATGAAGATGGCCAACAACCTTGACGCCGAAAAGGGCGGAAAAGTTAGCGCCATATTGGTGCAGCCCGGCCAAAGCGTCATGGAAGGCGACGTATTGGTTGCCATCGAATAAGTTGACCATCTTACCCAAACGGAAATCCCGATTGCAGGCATTGTCGTGCAATCGGGATTTTCCGTACAGGCCACCGGCAGCTAAAGCCTGTTACCTTCTTTTGGAAACACTATCGTGGGCTTATACGACTTCGCCTCCTCAAAATCCATCAGGGCGTATGATATTATTATGCAAACATCACCAACCTGGACTTTGCGCGCAGCTGCACCGTTGAGGCAAATAGCCCCCGAGCCACGCTCTCCTTTAATAATATATGTCTCAAACCGCTCACCGTTATTGTTATCGACAATCTGGACTTTCTCTCCCGCTATCATGCCGGCAGCATCCATGAGGTCTTCATCAATGGTGATGCTCCCCATATAGTTGAGATTGGCCTCGGTAACTGTAACGCAATGCAACTTGGACTTAAGAACCTCTATCATCATCTCTATTTATATTTTATGTGATCGATAAGCCTTACAGGGCGCTTTCCGCAATAAACGGTAATGCAACCAACAACGTGAGGAGCGTCATCCCACGAACTTACGTCTTGGAGGGTGTCTCCGTTGACAATCGAAAAATACTCGACATCCAACCCGTCGACAGAATTTATGCCATCCACTACATATTTGTGGGTCTCATCCACCGTATGGCCCTTGGAATACTCTATGCTCTGTTTCAATTGCTTAAATATCTCCGGGGCAATCGAACGCTCATCTGCTGAAAGCAACGAATTGCGGCTTGAACGGGCCAAACCGTCGGCGTCACGCACAATCGGACACTCAACAATCGCCACATCCAGGCCGAGGCTTTTCACCATCGCCTTGACAACAGCTATTTGCTGCCAGTCTTTCTCACCGAAATATGCCCTTTGGGGGCGCACGATATAAAACAAACGGCTTACCACCTGGCACACGCCATTGAAGTGACCTGGACGATGGGCACCTTCCATCACCGTCGTTATAGGCGGGAATTCAAAATGACGCGTATCGGGCTGGGGATACATCTCTTCAACCGAGGGAGCAAAAACAATATCGGCCCCGCATGACTCCAACAACTTGCAATCCGCATCCAAATCGCGGGGATAGCTCTGCAAATCGTTCTTGTCGTTAAACTGTGTAGGATTAACAAACACAGAGACAACTGTAACGTCATTCTCCGAAACACACCGTCTCACCAGCGAAGCATGACCTTCATGGAGAGCCCCCATTGTTGGAACAAGGCCAACGGTCTTGCCTAGCTTGCGAACTGCGAAGAGTTCGTTTTGCAAATCCACATTCTTATGAAAAATTTTCATTTCTAACAACGTTTTAAACGCTATACTACAAATTCGCTGCAAAATAACAACTTTTTTGGCAAACTAAAAAAGAATACATGGAAAATATAGCCAAGAAAAGCCTTTTTTTCATAAAAGGCATTGCCTAATACTCAAATATCAAATAAATTTTGTATCTTTGCAGTTGATAAACAGATGAACAATGGCAAGAAAAATATTATTCATAAACCAGGAGATATCACCTTACGTACCTGACAGTGAGCTTTCGCTAATGGGAAGAGAGCTGCCACAGGCCATACAAGAGAAAGGCCATGAAATACGGACGTTCATGCCCAAATGGGGAAACATCAATGAGCGCCGGGGGCAGTTGCACGAGGTAATCCGCCTTTCGGGAATGAATCTTATTATCAATGACACAGATCATCCGCTGATAATTAAAGTCGCCTCCATACAATCGTCACGCATACAAGTCTACTTCATAGACAATGACGACTATTTCACGAAGCGTCAAATGGATGTCGATGAAACGGGGGAAGATTATCCTGACAATGGTGAAAGAGCCATATTCTTTGCTCGCGGGGTGCTCGAGACAGTGAAAAAACTGCGCTGGGTGCCAGAAATCATTCATTGCCAAGGATGGATGGGGGCTGTTGTGCCATTCTATGTAAAGACAGCTTACAAAGAAGAGCCGTCTTTTGCTAATGCCAAGATAGTCACTTCTCTCTTTTCGAAGGCACTGAAGAAGGATCTCGGCCAGAACTTCAAGAAGTGCCTGGAGTTCAGGGATGCCAAAGCCAATTTGCTGGAAAAGTATGATGACAACTTTGGTTTTGAAGAACTGGGCAAGCTTGCCATCGACTATTCGGACGGCATAATACAGGCCAGCGAAACTGTTTATCCGGGTTTGGTCGACTATGCAAAAAGTTGCAATGTGCCCCTTCTTGACTACCCCGGCGAGCAGTTTGCCGACCAATATGAGGCATTCTACGAAAGAATCTGTCAGGATTAACAAGCCAAAAACACAAAAACGATACAGCTATTAGGGTTAATATCATCTAGAAAGAAGACCAAGATGAAAGCAAAGTTCCTGTTTGGGATAGCCATGTCAACATTGGCTTTCCTGTCATGTGATGATACAACAGACACATTGGGCAACTCGCTTACAAACGAAGCAGACCACTTTGAAATATTGACAGACACGTTTTTTGTCTCAACACGGTCTATTTTGGCAGACTCTGTGTTATCCAGAAACCAATACAGCTACCTTGGGCGCATTAAAGACCCGGAGACTGGGACGTATGTGACAAGCCACTATACCACCCAATTTGCCATTTTGGAGTCATTAGATGGTACTCCTTTCCTTCCGGAGAAAGACAGCATAATGAGCACGGAAGACGGTAATGTGATAGCCGACTCTTGCAGGTTGCAGATTTACTTTTACTCTTCCATCGGCGATTCTCTAAACTCCATGAAGTTGACAGCATTGGAAATGGAAAGGCCCGCAGAAGAGGGAACAATGTATTACTCTAATTTCGATCCAGAGGCAGCAGGCATGCTGAGAACCGACGCGAACGCGATCAGGAAGAACAAGATGTATACGACGCTTGACCTAAACCTCAGCGACAGCTTAAGAAACCTGATTACAGACAAAACGAACATGGAGTCTGTGACCATACCACTTAACGAAACGTATCGCGACAAATCGGGTAAAGCATATAAGAATTACGGAACATACATCATGCAGAAGTATTATGAGGATCCTGAAAATTTCAGAAACTCTTATAACTTCATCCACAATGTTTGCCCGGGATTCTACATCAAGTCAACCGACGGGCTCGGAGTGATGTCGGAAGTCTACCTCACAGAGCTTGTGTTCCACTACAAATACATGAGTGGCGACTCAATCTATCAAGGCAGCACGCTTCTCTCGGGTACAGAAGAGGTGATGCGAACCACCCACATAGACAATGACCGGCAACGCTTGAGAGAGCTTGCATCAGACAATACATGCACACACATCAAAGCTCCGGCAGGCATTTTCACTGAAGTGACGTTGCCTGTCGATGAGATAAAGTACAATCATGAGAACGACACCATAAGCGGGGCGCGCATAGTATTCAGTTGCATGAACCAGACATCAGACGACGCTTTTGGCGAACCTGAGTATGTACTGATGCTTCCCAAGGACAGTTTGTACAGTTTCTTTGAGAATAAGAACGTTCCGAACAACAGCACTTCGTATATCGGAACATACAACAGCAGCCAGAATACTTATACATTCAACAACATATCAAACCTGATAAGCAGGATGTATCAGGCAAAACAGAACAATGGAACCACTGAAAATTGGAACAAAGTTGTGCTGGTGCCTGTGTCAATAAGCACAACGAGTTCGTCTGGGAGCACCTCAGCCTCTATAACAAACGTGTCAAACGAGATGTCGTTGAAGAGCGCAAGGCTTGTTGGCGGTTCGGCTAATCCACATGACCCGATAACAATCAGCGTGATATACAACAGAACAACGAAATAGAAACATGGCAGACAACTTTCTTGAACGGCACAGAGAAGAGTACGAACTAAAGAAAGCGGCTTATCTCAGGAAAAAGAAGCATTTGCCAAAAATAAAGCATCATCTTCCGGAACGCCCGGAAGATGATGCTTTATGATTATCGATTATTTCACTATCTTATACCTTGCAAATTTTAAAAGCAACTGCTTGGTGCCAGAGTTTGTGAATTGTACGGTTGCCTTAAGATTCTCACCGCGTCCTTCCAACTGTATCACAGTGCCAATGCCAAAGCGTTGGTGCTCGATGACATTGCCAACGCTGATGCCGACATCTTCAGAAACCGTCGGAGCGGTCAGTTCGTCTATCTCTGCCTTTGTAACAGGTTTCAACCTCAACTTAGCCACTTTGAGCCTCTTCTCAAACTCTTCCGAAAATGGCGAAGGTGCATTTTCCTCACGCCGTGGAGGCACAGCGCGGGGCTTCGGGTCTGCCTTAAACTGTGAAGCCACCGGGCGTGGATTCTGCATCCATTCCGGTTTAGAGCCATAACCACCATCTGCCTGTCCGCCACCCCTGTAATACGCAGGAGAAGCAGGCGTTGAAATCTCATCTTTCTTCAGATATTCAGGGCTTATGTCCTGCAAGAATCGTGATGGAGTGCCATACTCTACCCTGCCATACCTGAACCTGTTCTGTGCACAAGTGAGGAAACAGCGTTTTTCGGCACGTGTCATGGCAACATATAGCAAGCGGCGTTCCTCCTCCAGCTCCCTAAGGCTTGAGCAACTCATTGGCGAAGGGAAGATGTTCTCTTCCAACCCAACAATGAATACATTGGGAAATTCCAATCCCTTGGCACTGTGTATTGTCATAAGCGCAACGCGCTCCTTGTCGTCGCCATCACTGTCGCTGTCCAAATCGGTGAGCAAAGCAACCTCCTGCAAGAAGTCTGAAAGGTAAACATGCTCCCCGTCACCTTCCTCCCTCCTGCTTTCCACAAAGTCTTGCAGGCCGGCAAGAAACTCATACACATTCTCTTGCCGTGCCAGATCTTCGGGTTCACGCTTCTCGTATATCTCCTTGCTGATGCCGCTCCCCTTTATTATATCCTGCCCAAGCTGATAAGCGTCGACCGACTGCATAACAGCCTGCCAAGCGCTTATCATCGAGCAGAAAGCCTCAAGCTTGGCATAGGTGCCTCGATTGGCCTCCAGCCCAAACACAAGCGGTTGCGACGCAACGGTCCACAGGCTCAAAGCATGCTTGTTGGCTGTTGTGGCAATCTTAGACAGAGTAGTGTCGCCAATGCCACGTGAAGGGTAATTAATTATACGCCTGAAAGCCTCTTCGTCGTTCGGGTTGGCCACAAGCCTGAAATATGCAATGATGTCCTTAATCTCCTTGCGCTGATAGAAACTCAAGCCACCGAATACCCTGTAAGGCACATTACTCTTGCGCAACTCTTCCTCAATGCTCCGGCTTTGCGAATTAGTACGGTACAAAATGGCAAAATCACCAAATCCACATTTCTCTCTGCTCTTTATCCGCTTGATTTCCTTGCAAACAATGGCCGCCTCCTCACGGTCACTGTAAGCCTGCTTGAACACTACCTTCTCACCTCTCTCGTTGTCACTGAACACATTTTTGGGAATCTGCCTTGCATTGTGCCTAATCAGGCTGTTGGCAGCCTGGACAATCATTTGAGTGGAACGATAGTTCTGCTCAAGCTTGAAAAGCTTGGCGTTATCGTAGGCCTTGGTGAAGTTGAGAATGTTGTCAATGTTGGCCCCCCTGAACCCATAAATGCTCTGCGCATCGTCGCCAACGGCGCATATGCGCTGATGGTCACGCGTGAGTTGCATTACTATGGCTTGCTGTGCATAGTTGGTGTCTTGATACTCATCTACAAGCACATACCTGAAACGATCCACATACTTCTGCCTCACATCCTCATGCCGGGCAAACAGCAAATACGTATTAAGCAGCAGGTCGTCAAAATCCATGGCATTGGCTTGGCGGCAACGCTCAGCATAGCGCATGTACACGTCTTTAACGGCAGGTACCTTACGCTCTACATCCTCCCGCACGTGGATGCTGGAAGAGTAATCATGCGCAGTAAGGAGATTGTTTTTGGCCAGGCTTATCCGGTCGGCAACCGAAGAACTGTTATATTGCTTCTCGTCAAGCCCCATCTCCTTGATTATCGTCTTTATTAACGACCTCGAGTCGCCTTGGTCATAAATCGTGAAATTATGGTCATAACCAATATGCGACATTTCTGTACGCAATATCCTTGAGAATATCGAGTGAAATGTGCCCATGCTGAGCAACCGCGCATTGTCATGGCCAACAAGATTGCTGATTCGTTCTTTCATCTCTGTTGCAGCCTTGTTTGTAAAAGTCAGAGCCAAAATGTTCCAAGGCCTATATCCTGATTGCAACAGATATGCTATCTTATATGTCAGAACACGAGTCTTGCCCGAACCGGCGCCGGCTATCACAAGCTCGGCACCATCACAATACACGGCAGCTTCGCGCTGGCTGTCATTTAGTTGTCCTAATATATCTTCGTTCATTTGCGCAAAGTTACTCTAATTCGGGCACATTACAAAATTTTATGTTCACTTTAAGCATAAAGAGGCAACCACATAGCCAAACAGTTTGGCAGTGTCGACAAAAAACATGAAAAAAGACCCGACTATTCTGCATAGCAGACAACTGGCCTGCCTAAAGGAAAATGGCATAGCACTAAACAAAAAACGACAAATGAACAACAAAACACATCGGCCGAGATGGTTTACTCAGCACCACAGAGGCATTTTACAAAACGAGAAGAGGTGTTTCGCATCAGAAACACTACGAGATTGCCATCAAAACACTCAGCATCAAAGCCTTAAAAGGTGGCCATATCAATGAATTATCATTAGATATTGTGTTTCATCACAGATGTGCTAAATGGCAATAATCATCAGCCAGCACTAAGAATTTCTCTTGCGGAGAGAAGAGCATACATGCCAACACTCGCAGTTTTGAATAAATTGATGAGTACTTTTCTTGCTGATTATCAGTTACAAAGATAGGCAATATTTTATAAATGGCAAAACATTTGTCGATTGTTTTGATAAAATCAATCATTAAAAACAAAACAATCATATTTAAAATATAGTGACACATATTGATCATTATGCCGCATAGGCTTTAATTGTTTATTAATGTGAGGTCATTTTATCTCTTGTGTGTGATTCTGAGTCACAATATGTTAAGTATAAATTATTGGGCTATCATGTTTTGGTTTCATCAATGTCATACATGTTTATTCTGCGTAGATTTGTTGCATTGCTCTTCTCTCCGCAAGAGACAGTAACTTTATCGATTGTCATTGAAAATGACACATGAGCCTTATTGGCCGAAAAATGCCAATAAGTAGTCTCACAGCCATGTTGCGCAATCATGCTCACTGCGAACCCACTGAAGATTTGCGATAGGAATGAAGCGCCGACATTAGGCGGATGAATTTATATGAATACCCTTTAAATATATATTTGCATACCTTTTATAATCCAAATTTCTATTATAAACTACAGTGGCGTTCGCAGTGATGCGCGCGCCATTTTAATTATAATCGCAATATCAAAGCATACAGACAATGCAAAGGCAAACATGCCATCCTGCCACGGCAATTAGACAATCAACCAGTCTTTGATAAGTGCTACGATGACGCTACAAAACCAATTACCGACTACCCAAATGTCAGTAATTTCCATTGGCGATTGAGAAAATTGCCCACCAACTAACAAACGTCATTGAGAAAGGCAGGATGAACGCATCAGGGCGATTCAACGGCAATGCACCATACCCGACATGATAATATCAAAATTTTTCACCATTCAGGCTCGAGTGCATAACTATCGGTGTGCCAAATACTTATGGCAACAGGCCCAAAGGGTTTCAATAACTACCGTTCCGGCCCATCAAACGAGCTGTTTCGTTGGCTCAAAACGCCCAAATCGAAGGCTAAAACAGTCCTGAACCAACCCAACAATAGACATTGTAACATATTCTTACCATACAATTCATGCGCAATAACAACAATGGCACACCCACATTTTACGAAACAACAGAGCTCAGCCATAGAACAATAAAGTCTTGTCTACGCAAAGACAGACTGTAGGCTTCACCGAAAGCGCATCTGGCAACAAAGAGACTAAATGCAAAGCAAGAAGCCCAGCTAAGGCTGTGAGAGATTGATGAGCATAACGCAACGGTCGAAACAAATGCTCTGAAAGATAATGAGCTATTTGGGCCCGATTATTACCCCTTGCTGATTATATGATAATCAAAAGATATAAACATGGAAATGGACTATTCATCCTGCTACGGCAAATCAGCTCTTGCATTCGATGGTCACATGACGAAAACAAAAGGCTGGCCTCAGAAACAATAGCACAGGATTATAGAAAAACAAAAAGGGAATCTCTCTTGAGATTCCCTTTTAATGCTAATTGTTAACCGTTCCTCCGACGATGTCCAGCAATTCGTTTGTAATTGCTTGCTGTCTGCTCTTGTTATATTGCAGATTGAGTTCGCGAAGCAACTCGTCAGCATTGTCTGTAGCCGTCTGCATGGCCACCATTCGTGCTGCATGCTCACTGGCATTGCTGTCTAACAAAGCTGTATAAAGCATCAGATGAGCCAGCTTTGGAATCAATTCTGTCAATATGGTATCCATGTCCGGCTCTACGATGAAGTTATCATTGAGCGGTTTGGCTTGCTCTGAAACAGAACTTCCTGAAGCATTGCCCTTCTTGCGCAAATACTCCTGTGCCTTTTTTGTCACTACATTAGATGACAAATCGCGCTCATGATCACGGTTCAACTCTGTAGACAGGTCTATCGGAAGATATGTCTTGCGGGTAAGTATTTGTGAACCGGCACTCTTGAAATGGTGATAAATCAATTCAACCTTGTCAATATCGCCGTCAACAAACCTCTTTCCGAGTTCTTGTGACAATTTGATGCAGTCTTTCACGTTGGGCTTGTCGGCAAGCAGCGAATAGTCGCCCTCAGTCTTCAGGCCAAGCTTGACACTCTTTTCCGCTACCTTACGCCCTATGGGATAGACCACTATATTGTCCAAACCTAAATGCCTATACTCGTCAACAACCTGCTGCATCAGCTTGATTACATTGGCATTGAAGCCACCACACAGGCTGCTGTTCGACGAGTATACCACAAGAGCCACCCGCTTGACTTTACGCTCCACGGTAAACACACTGTTGGCATCAGCCTCTGAGGCAAGGAATGTCTTGAGTATATGCTCCAACAGAGTCTCGTAGGGTAGCATGTTCTCAATCATCACCTGCGCATGATGCAACTTAGACGAAGCAACCATCTTCATGGCACTTGTTATCTTGCGCGTGCTGTTGACTGAAGCAATCCGGGTCTTAATCTCTTTCAGTGAAGGCATAGGCTACTGATTTTTATACTGTCCTGCAATGTCTGCCATGACAGACTCGATGACTGCGGTCATGCTGTCGTCGATCTTTCCGCTACCCAATGTTTCAATGACCTCGGGGTGGGTTGAGCGCAACTTGTCAAGGAAAGCATCCTGGCACTCACGCACTTTCTCTACCGGAACATCGTGCATCAGTCCGTGTGTACCGCAATACAGTATTGCCACCTGCTCACCTACAGGCATCGGGCTGTACTGGGGCTGAATGAGCAACTGGTTGTTCTTGCGCCCACGGTCAAGGGTCATAGCCGTAACGGCGTCCATGTCGCTTGAGAACTTAGAGAAACTCTCGAGCTCACGGTACTGGGCCTGGTCAATCTTCAACGTACCGGCCACTTTCTTCATACTCTTGATTTGTGCGGAACCACCTACACGAGACACAGATATACCAACGTTGATGGCGGGACGGAAGCCTTGGTTGAACAAGTCGGTCTCAAGGTAAATCTGTCCGTCTGTGATAGATATCACATTCGTCGGGATGTAAGCAGACACGTCACCGGCCTGTGTCTCGATGATTGGAAGGGCAGTAAGCGAACCTCCACCACGCACATGGCCCTTCATGCACTCAGGCAGGTCGTTCATCTGCTCGGCAACTTCTTGCTGGTCGTTGATTCGCGCGGCACGCTCCAGCAGACGGCTGTGCAGATAGAACACGTCGCCGGGATATGCCTCGCGCCCTGACGGACGGCGCAGAATCAATGAAACCTCACGATATGCCACAGCCTGCTTTGACAGGTCGTCGTATACTACCAATGCCGAATAGCCTCTGTCGCGGAAATATTCACCGATGGCAGCACCTGCAAAAGGTGCGTAATACTGCATGGCAGCCGGGTCGGCAGCCGTGGCAGAAACCACTATGGTGTATGGAAGAGCACCATGCTCCTTAAGATTCTGTACGAGAGCGGCTACAGTCGATGCCTTCTGGCCTATGGCCACATAAATGCAATAAACTGGTTTTCCAGCCTCGTAAAAGCTCTTCTGGTTGATGATTGTATCAACAGCGATGGCTGTCTTGCCGGTCTGGCGGTCGCCAATGATAAGCTCGCGCTGCCCACGGCCGATAGGAATCATCGAGTCGACAGCCTTCAAACCTGTCTGAAGCGGCTCTTTCACCGGCTGACGGTATATCACTCCTGGGGCTTTTCTGTCCAATGGCATCTCAAAAGCACCGGTAAGGTCGATGCTGCCCTTGCCGTCTATGGCCTCACCCAGCGGGTTGATGACACGGCCGAGCATATTGTCGTTAACGCGTATCGACGCTATTCGCTTTGTACGCTTAACAATCATGCCTTCCTTAATCCCCGAAGTGGTACCCAAAAGCACACAACCAACGTTGTCTTCCTCCAGGTTCATCACAATGCCCATGGTGCCATTCTCGAATTCCAGCAGCTCACTGGCTTCAGCATTACGGAGACCGTAGATTCTGGCTACGCCATCACTGACCTGAAGCACAGAACCGACCTCATCAAACTGCTCGCCGCCACTGATGCCCTCCAGCTGTTCGAGGAGCACTTGGGACACTTCACTTGGTTTTATTTTATCTGACATAATCATTTACACTTAACGCATTGCAAGGAACAAGCCAACCCTTATCACGCAGTAGTGAAGACATGACACGGCAGACATTTGCCCCCGCCTTGCAAAATAATCACATTTTAAGCTGTGACAGTATAGACTTCAGCTTCGTCTTAACGCTTGCATCCATACGGAAGGTATCGTACTCAAGCACAAAGCCCCCAATGATATCTGGATTCACCTCTGTCTCAAACTCCACAGTTCCATTAGTCTTATCCTCCACCATCTGCTGCAGGCGACGCTCCGTAACGGGCGACACCGCAGCCGCAGTGGTAAGCTTACCACGGATGATGTTCTTCTGTTTCCTATATAGAGTGATATACGAATTAGCCATGAATTGAATGACGCTCTCGCGGTCCTCCTTCAAGACAAGGCGGAAAAATGCCTTTGTCAGCTCACATGGGGCACCGCCGACAGCTGCAACAAGAAGCGACTCCTTATTGGCTTTAGAGATCATCGGATTGTCTATAGTAAACCTCAACCGTGGCACCTCAATGTAACTCTTTGCCAAGAGCTGCATCTCAAGGTATACCTTGTCTTCGATTTTTGCGTCGCAGCTCCCTTTAAGCAGGGCACGCGCATACCTTACCGATATTACTCCTATATCCATAACTTATTGTTTTTTATCAGAAGAAGAAACTTCATCCAGCAATCTGTCAATCAAATCCATTTGCTTGCCGCTGTCGCCGAGCTCCTTGCGGAGTATTTTCTCGGCCACTTTGACAGACAGCTCGGCCACCTGGGCACGTATGTCGCTTATTGCAGCCTGCTTCTGAGCCTCGATTTCTGCCTTGGCTTCAGCTATAAGCCGGTTGCTTTCTTCGCGAGCTTTGTCTTGTGCCTTTTCCACAATGGCATCGCGGGTGGTAGCAGCCTCCTTCAATATCAGGGCCTGCTTCTCCCTTGCTTCCTGCAGAATGGATTCACTTTCGATTTTGATATTGGCCAGCCGCTCGTTGGCTTCGTGAGCTTTCCGCAGGCTATCGTCGATATAGTCCTTACGGTCGTTCACCATCTTCACTATGACCGGGAACCCGAATCTCCACAGGATGCCCAGCACAATCAGGAAGACAACAGCCATCCAGAACAACAAACCAAAATCAGGTGTTATCAATGACATAAGCTGTTCTGATTTCTATTGCTTAAAAACAATCTCTGTATTGGCTATACAAACAGAGCAAGCAGAGCTATGATGACAGCAAAGAAAGCCACACCCTCGACAAGGGCAGCAGCGATAATCATTGACGAACGCAAATCGCCCATCTTCTCCGGCTGGCGCGCCATGGCATCCATGGCCTGTCCGCCAATCTTACCAATACCAATGCCTGCACCGATTGCAGCCAAACCTCCGCCAACGGCGGCACCTAATTTTGCTACAGCATCTGCTGCCAATAATAATGAAATCATAATCTTAAATTTTAATGTTGTTTTATTATTCTGTTTAAATTACTATCTTATTCCTTAACGGCATGGCCGTGGACGTGGGCCAATGAGATGAACACGGCACTGAGCATGGTGAACACCAAGGCCTGAATGAAGCACACCAACACCTCCAGCAACATCATGAACACGCTCATGAGCACACTCACAACTGTCATTGAAGCTCCTGCCACAGCATTGATGCCAAACATGATGAAGATGATGCATGACAACGACAATGCTATTGCGTGACCCGCCATCATGTTTGCAAAGAGTCGAATCATCAGCGCCAACGGCTTTGTGAATATGCTGAAAAACTCAATGAAAGGCATGAGCGGCACAGGAACCTTTAGCCACGTGGGCACTTCCGGCCAGAAGATGTCTTTCCAATAAGCCTTTGTACCGGTAACATTTGTAATGATGAACGTACACAAAGCCAAAAAGAAGGTACACGTGATGTTGCCCGTCAGGTTGCCACCACCCGGTGGGAACGGAACGACTCCCATAATATTGGCTATGAATATGAAGAAGAAGCAAGTCAGCAGATACGGCGCGTACTTGTCGGCCTCCTTGCCCAAGGACGCCTTGATTACTTCGTCATATATATACATTATAAACATTGTCATCAGACCGGTAAAACCTTTGGGCGCGGGATCCTCCGGACGATGCCTCTTGCACCACCTGGCCGGGATGAGCACGCACAGCAGGAGCAAAATGGCATCGATGAACAACACCGCCACAGTCTTTGTGATTGAGATGTCGAAAGGCCTGACTTCAGCTCCGTCCACCTTCTCACAAATCTTGTTTGCATTGGCTTCGCTCCCCGAAATGTATAGCCCATAGGGGCCCGGACGGTTGCCTGCGGCATCGGCCTCCTCGGAAAACTCACCACTGGAAAACACATGCCACCCGGTGGAACTCTTCACTATGACAGGCAGATGCAAAACAACCGGATGCCCATTTACCGTGGTTATGTGCCATTCATACGAATCCTGGATATGCCCGAACAGAATGCCTTGCAAATCAATGCTTCCGTTTTCGTCTGTGCCATGCCCTACCGCATTTGCCGATATGCAGGCAAACATGAAAGCAACGACGCAAAGCAAATGTCTGAAATACCTCATAAACTCAAATCTTTTGATTTAATTTTCTTTCCAGACGGGCGAAAAACACCCCGTCAAAAATCAACATCACTACGTAGAATACAGCGAAAACTATGATGAAGTTGATAATGGACTCCCTGTCACGGCTTACGACACAGAACACCACGGCGACCATCAACGCCAGCAACATGCGTAAGGCAGATGCCACCAAGTAGAACTTGCTAAGCGTAGCCGGAGACGTTCCAGCCACCGACCTCCAGCCAAACCCATAGGCAACGCTTGAGGCCAAGGCATAGAGAACGCTGATAGCCAACGGGTTGACAAACTGGTTAGCATTGCAGATGTTGATTGCCAACAAAGCTATCAATGTCGCCCCAGCTATTACCCACAAACAGAACTTGTTGTATTTACGGCCTATTTGTTCTATCAACTTCCTGTCCATATAACCTGTGTCAATTGATTTCCACACAAAGACTCACCTCGTTTTTCTGCACTTCAACGAAACCTCCCTTAATGGTAAGCTGCACTTTGCCGTCGGCAGTGGCATATTCCACAACCCCGGGCTGCAGTGATGAAATTATAGGTGCATGGTCATTGAGTATCTCGAAGCTACCCATTGTTCCCGGGACAAGCACGCTTGTAACCTCGCCACTATATTCAATCCGCTCGGGAGAAACAATCTTAAGTTTCAAACTCATGTCACCTCCACTACGTTAATTTCCTTTTGCAGCTTCCATGAGCCGCTTTCCTTTGGCTATGGCATCATCTATTGTGCCGACATTGAGGAAAGCCTGCTCCGGCAGGTCGTCGACCTCGCCATCGAGTATGGCATTAAAGCCCTTTATGGTATCTTCGATCGAAACCATGACACCTGGAATGCCAGTGAACTGTTCGGCAACGGCAAACGGTTGCGACAGGAATCGCTGAACCCTACGCGCACGGTTAACGGTCAGCTTGTCTTCGTCGGAGAGCTCGTCCATGCCAAGGATTGCAATGATATCCTGCAACTCCTTATACCTCTGGAGAATCTCCTTCACGCGCTGGGCGCATTCATAATGCTCCTTGCCGACAATGAGCGGGTCGAGTATTCGCGATGTACTTCCCAGCGGGTCGACGGCCGGATAAATGCCAAGCTCGGCAATCTTGCGGCTCAACTCCGTTGTTGCGTCAAGGTGAGTGAACGTTGTTGCCGGAGCCGGGTCGGTAAGGTCGTCGGCCGGGACGTATACAGCCTGCACCGAAGTGATAGACCCCTTCTTTGTCGACGTGATTCGTTCCTGCATGGCACCCATCTCACTTGCAAGCGTAGGCTGGTATCCCACGGCCGAAGGCATACGGCCCAGCAATGCCGAAACCTCAGATCCTGCCTGTGTGAAACGGAAGATATTGTCGATGAAGAACATTATGTCTGCAGCCTCGCCGTCCTTGCCTCCGTGGTCACGGAACTCCTCGGCAACGGTCAATCCCGACAGCGCAACCGACGAACGTGCTCCGGGCGGCTCATTCATCTGCCCGTAAACAAGGGTAGCCTGCGACTTCTTCAGTTCTTCAGGGTCGACAAGTGACAAATCCCACTTGCCCTCCTCCATGGCTTTCCTGAACTTGTCGCCATAGCGGATAACACCCGACTCAATCATATCGCGGATAAGGTCATTGCCCTCACGCGTACGCTCGCCCACACCGGCAAACACAGAATAGCCGCTATGGCCCTTGGCAATGTTGTTGATAAGCTCCATGATGAGCACCGTCTTGCCCACGCCGGCACCTCCGAACAAGCCAATCTTGCCACCCTTCATGTAGGGTTCGAGCAGGTCGATCACCTTTATGCCCGTGGCAAGCATCTCCTTGTGCGTCGACAAATCCTCGAACTTAGGCGGCTCACGGTGGATGGGATAAGACCCTTCCATGCTCAACGGAGCCATGCCGTCGATGGGCTGGCCGATTACGTTCATCATACGCCCCTTGATCTGTTCGCCGGCCGGCATCCTGATAGGCGCCCCTGTGGGAACGGCTTCAAGCCCTCTCTGCAAGCCATCAGTGTTGTCCATAGCCACACATCTAACGGTGTCCTCACCGATATGCTGCTGAACCTCAACGACCAGAGTGCGTTTGTCTGGCCTGGTGATGGTCAATGCCTCATGAATCTTCGGCAACACCTTTTCAGCATCCTGGCCGTTGGTATCGAAATAGACATCGATAACCGGCCCGATTACCTGCGAGATGCGCCCTATAATTTGTGCCATAATCGTTTATTATTTTAAGTTTCTCCGTTTAATTATATACTGCAAAGGTAACAAATTTGTCAGAAACCGAATCCTGTTTTGGCGTTTTCTTCCTTAATATATCTAAAATACAGAAATATATAACATTTCTTAGGCTCTTTAGATACTAAGTTCGTCAAGCACTTTTATCAGTTTCATGTCGAGCGGTTTGTCGGTTCTGATGGCGTCGCTGAACGGTACGTAAACCACTTCGTTGTTGCGCACACCAATCATCACGTTCCGCTGCCCCTGCATTATGGCCTCGATGGCTCCCACACCCGTACGGCTTGCCAATATCCTGTCGTGCGCCGAAGGTCTTCCTCCGCGCTGCAAGTGCCCGAGGATTGACACACGCACATCGTAGTTGGGGAACTCGTTGCGCACACGCTCGGCGTAATACAAGGCTCCACACTTCGGGCTTTCCGACACAATCACAATGCAGCTCTTCTTTGATTTCCTTATGCCACGCTCCATGAAACGCGCCAACTGGTCGACGTCTGTTGAGTCTTCTGGTATTATGGCTGCCTCGGCACCCGAAGCAATTGCACTGTTCTGGGCGAGGAAACCGGCGTCGCGCCCCATTACCTCGACAAAGAAAATGCGCTCGTGGCTCTGCGCCGTGTCGCGTATGCGGTCGACACACTCCACGATTGTGTTCATTGTCGTGTCATATCCTATGGTTGAATCTGTGCCGTAGAGGTCGTTGTCTATCGTTCCCGGCAGGCCGATGCAGCAGAAATCAAACTCCGATGCAAAGTCGCGGGCTCCGGTCAGAGACCCGTTGCCGCCTATGACAACAAGGGCGTCTATCTCTTCCTTCACCAGCGTCTCGTAAGCCTTCTGGCGCCCTTCGGGCGTCATGAACTCCTTGCTGCGCGCGGTCTTCAGTATCGTACCGCCCTGCATGATGATTCCGCTCACGTTTTCAGTCGTGAAAGGCTTCACTTCGTCGTTGATCAGTCCGTCGAATCCGCGGTAGATTCCCTTGATGTTGAAGCCGTTGCAGATGCCGGCACGCGTCACGGCACGTATAGCCGCATTCATTCCCGGGGCATCACCGCCAGAGGTGAGCACACCAATTGTCTTTATTTTACCCATAATCTTTATACCTTAAATTTCCGTTATAATCTCTCAATATATCAAGTAATATTCCAACCACAACACGGCAAGGCCGAGCAGCCACCCCACAAACACGCTCCCTGTGCAGTTTTTCAAGTACCACCCCACGCGCATTCGCTCCATCTTCATCAGCGCCAGGCCGCTGGGGTTTGTGAAGCAGAGCAGGCAGCCCCCCACGGCGGTAGAGAATGCCAGCACCTTCCAGAAAGCTCCGTTCTGCACGAAATTGGCCATGTAGTCGGCGTCGACCCACATGTTCAACTGCCAAGTCTCGACTATAGGATACATCGACAGCCCTGTCATCATCACGGTGAAAGCGTCAAATATTCCGCTGAGCAAGCCGGCAAATGCCCCAAGAGCCCAAATGTTGTGTATGTTGTAGTCTATCCATTCCGACGCCATGCCCAGTATGCCGGTCTCCTGCACAGCTCCCATGGCCAGCATCACGCCCATGACAAACAGCATGAGCTGTATGCTGCCATACTGCAATGTGCGCGGCACCTTGCGCAGAATCATTTGGTCGGCGTTCATGAGCTTGTGGTTGAATATCTCGTTCACCACCCAAAGCACCGACAAAACGCACAGCGCCCCGAGGAAAGGACTGAGCTTGGTTATGTTGTGGAAGGTCGGGATGAACCACAGCCCGCCTATCCCGACAATCAGCATCACGATGCGCTGCCAACGGTTCAGGTTGGTGTCGTCGCCCCTATACGGGGCTGCAGGCCACTCTGCATCGAGCCTCTCGGGCAGGCTCCTGCCCAGCATGAGCGTGGGCACCACCCACGCCACTACGGCCGGCAGAGCAAGGAACGCCGAGAAATTGGTGGCCGTCACGGCGCCGTTGTCCCACAGGATTATGCCCGCCGGGTCGCCGATGACGGTGAAGCACCCTCCGGCGTTGGCCGCCAGCACAATTGCGCAACCTATCACCATGCGCTGCCTCCGGCTCTGGACGATGTTGTGCATTATCGTAAGCATCATGGTCGTGGTGGTCAGGTTGTCGAGGTTGGCAGAGATGATGAATGTGGCCAGCGTTATGCTCCACAGCAACCGCTTGCTGTTCCGGGTGCGTATCCACTCGCTCACGAAGTCAAAGCAGCCGTTGTTGTTCAATATTTCAATGATTGACATCGTTGCGAGCAGGAAAAGCACTATCGCAGCTGCCTTGCCCACATACTTAAGGAAGATGTTGTCGCAGATGAAATGCTTCACAGCCTTGCTCGAAGGGCTTTCGCCTGCGAGGAACTCCATGTACTCGTGAGGATGCTGGCTCATGACAAAGTCGGTGCCATAGCAAATGTATAGCACCCACCCCACCGTTCCTACAAACACGGCAATGGCAGCTTTGTTCACTTTTGTCAAGTGAGACGTGGCTATCAGCAGACAGCCCAGAAGCAATAACAGTACAATTACCAATGTCATGAAGTTCTAATATAAACGCTACAAAGGTAGCAATCTTTATCCAAATTCTTGAATCGAGATAAAGAAAAATTGACAGGTTTAACGTGTTTTTAACCTCATAGACACACAAATGTTCCTCCGGGAAGCGCAAACAGATGCCGACGGAGGCAGCATACCGGGCCCGAGGCGAGTGCAAGCAATCGTTGCCACACGCTGCCAACGGAGCACAGGCCGATGGGCCTGAAAGGCACTGCGCGCCTACCGACTGCGGGCCGGCTGCACAAGGCCGCCACGGGAGCATGCCGCCACAAAAACAGGGCTGTTGCGCCAAACAGGCCGTTTCACACTGCCATACGGCACATTTTGCAACGCAATACGGGCTGTTTTGCATCGTAAAACGACCCGTTTCACAAACAAACGCCAACGCCGTTGTAACACACTGTCATCCAAACTATTATTGCGTGTTATATAAACTAAAAGAACAAATGGTAAAAAACGTCATTTGGCACACGGCCAATACGTCAATGGCCCGGTCATGCCCAATGCTGCCCTACGCCACCTCAATGCCTAACGGAGCAAGCGCCACACAAGCCAAAAGCACGTAAAAAACCAAAAAACATCGCAAAATCACTTGTAATATAATAATTATGTGTACCTTTGTGTCTAATTAGCGATAACGCAAACATTGTCATCCTATTTACGGGAATATATTGGTTGAAAGCATTTAAACACATAGTACGCTTTGTGGTATGGGCCCTGATAGGCCTGTACTTTTCAACAATTGTGCTCCTGCAGCTGTCTGGGGTTCAGTCGTTCCTCGGCTCACAGGTGGCGCAAGCCATTTCCGACAAGCTCGGCACTCGCGTTTCTGTCGGCCGGGTAGACCTCGGATTGTTCAACCGAATTATAATCGACGACGTGCTCATACTTGACCAGCGTGGCAAAGAAATGCTGAAGGCAGCCCGACTGACAGCCAAGGTCGACATTGCCCCGCTGGCCGAAGGCCGCATATCCATATCGTCGGCCCAGGCCTTCGGCACCCACCTGAAATTATACAAAGCGTCGGCCGGGGCCAAGCCCAACTACCAGTTTGCCCTCGACTCGCTCGCATCAAAGGACACAACCCGGCACAGCAGCCTCGACCTAAGGGTCAACTCGTTCATCATGCGGCACAGCAGCGTGGCTTACGACAGGTATGACATTGCCCCGACACCCGGCAAATTCAACGCTAACCACCTGAGGGTTACCGACATAAGCGCCCATATCATACTCAAGGCCCTCAACGAAGACAGCCTTAACGTGAACGTAAAGCGAATTGCCCTTAAGGAACAGTCGGGCCTGAAAGTGAACAGGCTCTCGCTAAAGCTGGCAGCCGGGAAAAGCCGTTGCCTGCTTAGCGACGTTCACGTCGAGCTGCCCCGCACCAACTTCGGTATGGACTCGCTGACCGCCACTTACCGCACCGTAGACGGAAAGCCCCAAATGGCCACCCTGCAATATGCGGGAAGCATTGTTGAGTCGCAAGTGACCCCGGCCGACTTTGCATGCTTTGTTCCGCAGCTGAAGAAACTCGACGAGTCAATTTCGTTGAGCACAAACTTCCACGGCACAAGCACCAATCTGCGCGTTCCGCACATATTGCTCAAGTCGACAGGCGGAAGCATTGTGCTGAACGCCAACGGGTGGATAAGGAATTGGGAAGCCCGCCCGCTCTGGAACGCGGCCATAAAAGAACTGGAAGTGTCGCAAGAGGTCGTGGCCACCATGATGGGCATAGCCGGAATAAAAGACTCATCGATAATAAAGCCTGCCGCCCGCCTTGGTGACATCAGCTTCAGGGGCGTTGCCGCGGCCACAAGGAACAACGAGTTGACCACGACATGCCAAATGCAGACAGCCGCCGGCCACGCCGACATGTTCTTCGCCATGTCAAGAGACAGAAACTTCAAAGGGAGCATAGCTACCGACGGGTTTGACCTAAAGCAGGCCACCGGCAACGAAAAACTGGGCGACGTGTCGGCTCACGTAGACCTCAGGGGCAGCATTAAGGACAAGGCGGCACCTTCGTTGTCGATTAAAGGAACGATAGACAAACTTGACTATAACGGCTACGAATACAGCAAGATATCTGTAGACGGAACATCCGTAGGAAAGAAGCTGTCGGGGCTGCTGAGCATCGACGACGACAATGCGAACCTGGCCGTCGAAGGCTATCTTGACAAAACAGCCGGGCAGACCGACATAAAAATATCTGCCACAATAAACAGGCTGTGCCCCAAAGCCCTAAACATGACCGACAAATGGGGCGAATCGAGCTTCATGGCAGGCGTGAACGCAGACTTCAAGGCAAGCGGACTAAACGACGCGAAAGGCAACATTGTGGTAAACGGACTGAAAATGGTGTCACCAACCGACACCTTCGCCATGCAACGGGCCAGCGTGACGTCCGGATTCAATGCCGACACCCACTACCTGGCATTGGACAGCGACTTCGGCCGGGCCAACCTTACAGGCAAGTTTGAATACAGCACCTTGGCGCAAAGCTTCACAAACTTCATTGGCGAGAAACTGCCAACGCTGCCGGGGCTACCAAAGACTAAGCACACCGCAGCCAACGACTTCCTCATCAGGGCCGAGGTATGGAGCACAGTGTGGATGGAAAAGCTGCTTGGCATACCGCTGCACATCAACAAACCCATAAACCTGCACGCCAAAGTGGACGATGAGAAAAGAGACATTTCACTTGATTGCAACGTCGGCTCGTTCAGCTACAACGACACTGGGTACTCAGACGGGGCCATTGTCATCAAGTCGCAAAACGACACTCTGGTGTGCAACGTAGGCGTTACCCGGCTCTCGGGAAAGGGCGGGAAAATGGCAATGCAACTGGAAGGCAGGGCCATCAACAACAACCTGGCCACATCGTTTACCTGGAACGACACAGCAACCGACAAGTTCAGCGGCAGGTTCAATGCCGTCTCACAGTTCTACCGTGCGCAGGACGGCAAACAAATCGCAGCAATCAACGTTCAGCCTTCACACATAAACATCAACGACGTGGTGTGGAACGTGCTCCCGTCGAGCATCACTTACTCCAAAAACAACATCGAGGTGGCCGGCTTCGCCATCAAGCACGGCGGCCAGCACATAATCATCAACGGCAAGGCCACGCCTAACGCGCAAGACTCACTGGCCGTCGACCTGAGCGGCATCGACGTTGGCTATGTGCTCGACCTTGTCAATTTCCACGCCGTAGAGTTCAGCGGACAGGCCAGCGGGCGCGCTTACGTAATGGGACTGTTCGGCAACCCGGCAGCAAAAGGCACTATCGCAGTCGACAACTTCAAGTTTGAGGAAGGTCGCATGGGTGTGCTCAACGCCATGGTCGACTGGAACAACCAAGAAAAGCAAATTGACATAAACGCCATTGCCAACGACGGCCCTGACGCAATGACGTATATCAACGGCTATGTATCGCCGTCAAGAAACTACATCGACCTCGGCATAAGCGCCGCAGGCACACACATCGACTTTGTGGAATCGTTCACAGAGAGTTTCTTGGGCAACGTGAGCGGACAGGCGCAAGGCAGCGTGAGGGTTATCGGCCCGCTGAAACAAATCAACCTCGTGGGTAAACTTGCCGTCAACGGAGAGGCAACAGTGATTCCCACCAATTGCAAGTATTACCTGCGCAACGACACCATTGCTTTTGAACCGAATGAAATCCGGTTCCTCGACGCCCCCATATTTGACATCCACAACCAAAAAGGCATAGTAAGCGGGGCGCTACACCACAAGTACTTGAAAGACTTGTCATACGACCTCGGGGTAAAGGCCGACAACCTGCTTACCTACGATTTCCGCGAATTTGGCGACAACACGTTCTGCGGAACGGTGTTTGCCTCGGGCGACGTGGGTATACACGGCAGGAAAGGAGAGGTGAACATCGACATCAACATTACCCCAAAGGAAAACTCAACATTCTCTTATAATGTGTCAAACCCCGACGCCGTGGCCGACCAAGGGTTCATAAAATGGAACGACTCGGGCAAAGCCGAAGGCAACAATGGGCAGGACAACAAGGCGCAACCGGCTGAAGAGGAAGACACGCCCACAGACACACACCTCAACTTCTTGCTCAACTGCACTCCCGACGTGACCATAAAGCTGCTCATGGACAGCCGCACCAACGACTACATCACCCTCAACGGCAGCGGCACCCTGCGTGCGTCATACTACAACAAGGGCAGTTTCAACATGTTCGGCACTTATACCGTGCTGCATGGAACATACGGGATAACCATCCAAGACATAATTAAGAAGAACTTTGTCTTCAACGAAGGCAGCAGCATCACGTTCAGAGGCAACCCCTACCACGCCGACTTGAACCTGCAGGCAGAGCATACCGTCAACGGAGTGTCACTGTCCGACCTCAACGTTGGCAACAGTTTCACCAACAACACCATCCGTGTCAACTGCCTGATGAACATCGGCGGACAGCCGCAACGCCCCGTAATAACGTTCGACCTCGACATGCCGACGGTGAGCAGCGACGAAAAGCAAATGATAAAAAGCATCATCAACAGCGAAGAGGAAATGAACCAGCAGGTGATTTACCTCCTTGGCATAGGACGCTTCTACCCACAGCGGGAAAACAATGCCGCCGCACAAAACGAAGGGCAGCAAAGCCAGACTACGCTGGCCATGCAAAGCCTGCTGTCAGGAACAATCTCGACTCAAATAAACAATGTGCTCAACTCTGTAATAAAAAGCAACAACTGGAACTTCGGGGCAAACATATCTACGGGCGACGAAGGCTGGAACAACGCTGAATACGAAGGTTTGCTAAGCGGAAGACTGCTTGACAACAGGCTGCTTATAAACGGACAGTTCGGCTACAGGGACAATTCCAACACGGCAAACACCAGCTTCATCGGCGACTTTGACATAAGATACCTGCTCAAACCCAACGGCAACTTGTCGATAAAGGTATACAACCAGACCAACGACAGGTATTTTACGAAGTCCAGCCTCAACACTCAAGGAATCGGAATCATAATGAAGAAAGACTTCGACGGGTTCAAAGACCTATTTAATATCAAGAAGAAAAAGAAGCAAACCGACAAAACGAAATGACCAAACCCGGCCATTGAGGCCCCCAAACCTTAAAAAAACATAATTCGACGGAATGTAAATGGCAAAGCATCATGGCGTTTCATAAATAAAGATTACCTTTGCATCCGATTTTAAAATAATTCACATAAAGTCTAACTTTATTAATTTACCACTTTTATATTAACATGTCAGATTTAACAAAAAACGTCAAGCCATTAGACAACTTCGATTGGGAGGAGTTTGAAAATGGCGCACATGTCAACGTCAGCAAAGAAGAACTTGACAAGGCTTACGATGAAACACTTAACAAAGTAAGCGAGCACCAAGTTGTTGAGGGAACCGTTATCTCTATCGACAAGAAAGAGGTCATAGTCAACATCGGCTATAAGAGCGACGGCATTATCCCCGCAAGTGAATTCCGCTACAACCCTGATCTCAAGGTAGGCGACAAGGTTGAAGTGTATGTAGAGAACCAGGAGGACAAGAAAGGCCAGCTGATTCTTTCACATAAGAAGGCCCGCCTGAGCAAGAGCTGGGAGCGTGTCAACGCTGCACTCGACAATCAAGAAGTCATTCAGGGTTACATCAAGTGCCGCACTAAGGGTGGCATGATTGTTGACGTGTTCGGTATCGAGGCATTCTTGCCTGGAAGCCAGATTGACGTTCACCCCATACGTGACTACAATCAGTTCGTTGGCAAGACCATGGAATTCAAGGTTGTGAAAATCAACCAGGAGTTCCGCAACGTCGTAGTTTCCCACAAGGCCCTCATAGAAGCAGAGCTTGAGGCCCAGAAGAAGGAGATTATCTCTAAGCTGGAGAAGGGTCAGATCCTCGAGGGAACTGTCAAGAACATCACCACCTACGGCGTATTCGTCGACCTTGGTGGCGTAGACGGACTCATCCACATCACAGACCTGTCTTGGGGCCGCGTTGACGATCCCCACAAGGTGGTTGAGCTCGACCAGAAAATCAACGTCGTTATCCTTGACTTCGACGACGAGAAGAAGCGCATAGCACTCGGTCTGAAGCAGCTCACTCCGCACCCATGGGATGCTCTCGACCCGAACCTGAAGGTGGGCGACCACGTGAAAGGCAAGGTTGTTGTCATCGCCGACTACGGTGCATTCGTTGAGATACAGCCCGGTGTAGAGGGTCTTATCCACGTATCCGAGATGTCTTGGAGCCAGCACCTGCGCTCTGCCCAGGAGTTCCTGAAGGTAGGCGACGAGGTTGAGGCAGTCATCCTGACCCTCGACCGCGACGAGCGCAAGATGAGCCTTGGCATCAAGCAGCTCAAGGAAGACCCATGGGAGACCATCGAGGTTAAGTATCCTATCGGCAGCAAGCACACCGCAAAGGTGCGCAACTTCACAAACTTCGGCGTATTTGTTGAGCTTGAGGAAGGTGTTGACGGCCTGATTCACATCAGCGACCTGTCTTGGACAAAGAAGGTTAAGCATCCGTCAGAGTTCACCCAGGTTGGTGCAGACATCGACGTCGTAGTTCTTGAGATAGACAAAGAGAACCGTCGCCTGAGCCTCGGCCACAAACAGCTGGAAGACAACCCATGGGATGTGTTTGAAACAATATACACTGTGGGCAGCATACACCAGGGCAAGATCATCGAGACACTCGAGAAGGGTGACGTGATATCTCTCGAGAAGGGTGTTGAAGGCTTCGCAACTCCGAAGCACCTCGTAAAGGAAGACGGCACACAGGCTGCACTCGGCGAGGAACTTCCGTTCAAGGTTATCGAGTTCAACAAGGACAGCAAGCGCATAATCTTGTCTCACAGCCGCACATTCGAGGATGCACAGCGTGAGGAGAAGAAGGCTGCAAAGAAGGCCCGCGTAAAGAAAGACAAAGAGGATTCGATAAAGATAGACAACCAGCCCGCTGCTACCACACTCGGCGATATCGATGTGCTGGCACAGCTGAAAGAGAAGATGGAGAAGGGTGAATAAATTCCTTTACCACACCTAATCGACATCATATAACAAAGACAACGGGTGGAGCATGCATTGCTCCGCCCGTTGTACGTTTAAGCCAAACCTCCGACCCACCAGTTCCAAACGTTCGACCGGGCAACACAGACGCAAATGCCGGCTACAGCCCTAAACCGGGAAATGATGCCCCTCACCTATGGATATGCCGCCAGCACGGCTATGGCAAACAGAAGCTTGAACAAATAAGGGCATCCCAACCGCAACCGACATCATGTAAAAGCAAAATATGGGAAAAGAATCACGAAGACAAAGTAGCGACCACCCACCTTATCCTGCCCAATGCAGCCATACCGGCTCAGCACGACATGGCAATCTGCCGCCGACAAACAGCTTTGCAACAAGACAATGCACAGTCCTGAATGATAAGCCCCATACCACATCGCTGAAAGACAACTATGGTTCTGCATTGCCAAACATGCCATATCACACGGCAAAACGGCCCATATTGCGACGCGAAACGAGCCATATCGTAAACCACCTGGCACACAGGGCCTTACAGACTCAGGCAATGCCGCAGCGAAAAGCCAGGCCTACGGGCCGGCTCATGCACCTGATGACAGCCACCACAATCAAGCCACAGCATTAAGGCAACGCCGCCTGACGCCCTTTACAAACGTTAACAAACAAAATCAGCCCTAAAGCATGAAAGTATGAGAATAATTTCATATCTTTGCACAAAGAAAAGGAGAATCCAACAGGTCGTATCGGTTAGATTGGGATACTCATCAAATTAAATTGAAAACCGAGATGACTTCTCTTGCCAATGGCGGGCCACATACCCATCAGGGTAGCAGAAATGCCGGTGGATTACAAAAGCGGAGAGCTCTCAAATCTTATGTTATAGGAGTTTTCATCACATCATCGGTACGACCATTTTTATTGCATCCATAACCACAATCAATTATATGTTTTCCGGAATCATAGAAGAATTTGCGACAATAGTGGCAATCGAGAAGGATCGCGAGAATATAGACTTCTCCCTGAAATGCTCCTTCACGGATGAGTTGAAGATTGACCAAAGCGTGGCTCACAATGGCGTATGCCTTACAGTAGTCAAGATAGACGGCGACATTTATACCGTCACGGCAATGAAAGAGACGCTCGAGCGCAGCAACCTCGGGCTGCTCAAAGTCGGCGACAAGGTAAATGTTGAGCGCTCAATGCTCATGAACGGACGCCTTGACGGCCACATCGTGCAAGGCCACGTCGACGAGACCGCCGTATGCACCGCAATGGAAGACGCCGACGGCAGCACCTACTTCACGTTCGAGTATCCCGAGAACGCTGAGATGGCCCGCAAAGGTTATTTTACAGTCGACAAAGGCAGCGTAACAGTAAACGGTGTATCGCTGACTGTGTGCAACCCTGGCGCAAACACATTCCAGGTTGCCATAATACCCTATACACTTGAGCACACCAATTTCTGCGACATAAAGCCAGGGTCTGTTGTAAACATTGAGTTCGACATACTGGGCAAATACATTGCCCGGCTGCATCAGTTCTAATAAGTGTTAAGCACCCGAATCTTATCGAAGATTCGGGTGCTTATTTCTACTAACCGCCTACAAACATATATCTTTTTTTCACCTCCGAGATATAATTCATACTTTTGCACCGCAAAATAACATGGAAAAAGGATATGAAAAAAGGAATCTTGTTTGTCATGGCAGTTGTCATGGCCGCCGATTACTCTATGGCCGGGCCACCCAAAAAGTGGACATTGCAAGAGTGCATCGACTACGCCATTGCCAACAACATCTCGCTACAGCAATCGGAGCTGTCGAAGCGCTCTGCTGAAGAAGATGTTAAACAAGCCAAGTCGGAACTAATGCCGACGCTGAACTTCTCTACAAACCATGCCGTCGGCTACAGACCATGGGTAAACTCTGGCGTAAGCACTGTCACAAACGGTACCGTCGCCACAAGTGTCAACAAAACATACTACAACGGCAGCTACGGCATCAACGCCAACTGGACGGTATGGAACGGAAACAAAAACCGCAACAACCTGAAGCTGAACAAGCTTGCTGCACAACAATCGGAACTTAGCCTGGCTGAAACAGCCAACAGTATCCAAGAACAAATCGCACAACTGTATGTACAGATACTTTATCTGAATGAGGCCGTCGAAGCCAACAGGATGAGCTATGAAGCCAGCCTGAAAAATGAGAGCAAAGGCCGGGAAATGGTAAAACTGGGGAAAATGTCGAAAGCCGACCTCGCTCAGCTGACATCACAAACTGCTCAAGACAATTATAACATAGTGGAAGCCAAAAGCAACATTGCAAAGTACAAACTACAGTTAAAGCAACTGCTAGAACTAACAGACAGCGAAGAGTTTGACATCTACATACCTGCCGCTTCAGATGCCGATGCACTTGAAGAGATACCGTCGCTCACTTCTGTCTACGAGGCAGCCCTGTCAACTCGCCCGGAAATAAAAAACAGCCAGCTGGCGATACAAAGCAGCGAACTGAACATTGCCGTGGCAAAGGCCGACAGGCTTCCGAGCATCAGCCTGTCTGGCAGTGTTGGCACAAGCAGCACGTCAATGAACTCAAACAAATGGGGCAAGCAGATACAGACAAACTTTGATGCCTCGGTAGGAGCAACGCTCAGCGTTCCCATCCTCGACAACCGAAGCGCCAAGACGGCTGTTAACAAAGCCAAGCTGCAACGGGAGCAAAGCCTGCTCGACCTGAAGGACAAGCAGAAGCAACTCTACAGCACCATCGAAGGCTTTTGGGTCGACGCATATACCAACCAGCAGAAGTTCAAGGCAGCCAAGGCCAGTGTAGAGAGCGAACAGGCCAGCTACGAACTCCTCAGCGAGCAGTTTAACCTCGGGCTAAAGAACATTGTAGAACTGATGACAGGCAAGGCCAACCTAATGAACGCTACGCAGGACATGCTCGAAAGCAAGTATATGACGATACTTGACCGCCAACTACTTAAATTCTACAAAGGTGAACCATTAAGCATATAAGGAACATATATATGAAGAAAATTAGCAAAGTATGGATAGGGGCAGGCGTTATAATCCTGTTGGCAATAGTGATCTGGCTCTTGTCCGGCAATAAAAAAGAGCGTCAGATAACTTTCGCAACGGCCAAGGTTGAGCCGGCTAACATACAAAACAGCGTGACCGCCACCGGTACCATCGAACCAGTGACTTCGGTAACGGTCGGAACGCAGGTTTCGGGAATAATAAGCAAGATATTCGTAGACTACAACACGGTGGTCAAGAAGGGTCAGGTGATTGCCGAATTGGACAAGACCAACCTAATCAGTTCGCTCAACACGGCCAAAGCCAACCTGTCGAGCGCACAGAGCCAGCTCACTTACGAAACATCAAACTACAACAGATACAAGGCGTTATATGACAAAGGACTGGTCAGCGCCGATGAATATGAAAACGCACGGCTCAGCTTCGTACAGGCCAAAGAGAGCGTGGCGACGGCAAAAGAGACGGTGAAGAAGGCCGAAACAGACTTGGGCTACGCCACAATCACGTCGCCGATAGACGGGATTGTGCTCTCAAAGGAAGTTGAAGAGGGCCAGACGGTGGCCGCAAGCTACAGCACCCCCGAGCTGTTCACCATCGCACAAGACCTCACCGACATGAGGGTTGTGGCTGATGTAGACGAAGCCGACATTGGCAACGTGAAAGAAGGCGCGCGCGCAACGTTTACCGTCGACGCCTACCCTAACGACACTTTCAACGGCAAAGTTACGCAAGTGAGACAGGAAGCCACCACGACGAACAACGTTGTCACCTACGAAGTTGTGATAAGCGCGCCCAATGCCGACCTTAAGCTGAAACCCGGTCTAACGGCAAATGTCACTATATACACAGCCGAAAAACAGGGGGTGCTGAGCGTTCCGAGCAAAGCGCTGCGCTTCAACCCAACCAAAGAGACTGTCGGAAAATACACCTTGGCCGACTGCAGCGGCAAAAACAAGGTGTGGACTCTGGAAGGCAACACCCTGAAAGCCCACTCGGTGCAGACAGGAATGTCTGACGGCACCAACACGGAAATAATCAGCGGCATAGCCAATGGTGTGGATGTGATAACGGAAATCAACGAGACTGCCGACGAAACCCCGGCTGAGCCACAGCAGGAACAGTCGCCGTTTGCCCCCGGACCACGTAAGAACGACAAGAAGAAGTAACCATGGCTGACGATAATAAGAAGGTCGTAATAGAATTGCAGGACGTAAAGCGCGAGTTCCTCGTTGGCGATGAGACCGTCCATGCACTGCGCGGCGTATCGTTTAAGATATACGAAGGCGAGTTTGTCACAATAATGGGCAAATCAGGTTCGGGCAAGTCGACGCTGCTCAACCAGCTCGGATGCCTCGACACACCGACAAAGGGAGAATACTATCTCGACGGCGTGTCTGTCCGCAAGATGTCAAAGCCACAGCGCGCAGTGCTCCGCAACCGCAAGATAGGATTCATTTTCCAGAACTACAACCTGCTTCCGAAGACCACGAGCGTTGAGAACGTTGAACTGCCACTGATGTACAACACCGGCATCAGCGCCAAAGAGCGACGCGAGAGAGCCATCGCCGCCCTGCAGGCAGTAGGTCTTGGCGACAGGCTTTACCACCGTTCCAACCAGATGTCGGGCGGACAGATGCAGCGTGTGGCCATAGCAAGGGCACTGGTAAACAACCCTGCAGTGATACTGGCTGACGAAGCTACCGGCAACCTCGACACCAGGACATCGTTCGAAATACTGGTTTTGTTCCAAAAACTGCATGCACAGGGGCGGACAATAATATTTGTCACCCACAACCCTGACATTGCCAACTACTCAAGCCGCAACATAATGTTGCGCGACGGGCATGTAATCAGCGACGAGTACAACAAAAACATAATGTCGGCAGCCGAAGGACTATCGGCCCTGCCGGCCAACACAGACGAATGAACAATGAACTACACCAACCTTTTCAAGATAGCCTTGCGAGCTATAGCAGCAAACAAGACGCGCTCATTCCTGACGGCATTGGGCATAATCATCGGCATTGCGTCGGTGATAACCATGCTTGCTGTCGGCCAGGGCACGAAGCAAAGCATACAGGCAAACATCGCAGAGATGGGCTCAAACATGATAATGATAAGCCCGGGTGCCGACATGCGGGGGGGCGTAAGGCAGGAAGCATCGTCAATGGAAACGCTCAAGATGTCCGACTATGAGGCCATCAAGGACGAATGCCAGTACATAAAGGCCATCAGCCCGATGGTGTCAAGCAGTGGACAGTTTATCTATGGCAACGAAAACACGCCCTCGACCATATACGGTGTCAACCAAGACTACCTTGAGATACGCCAGATTGACGTGGCCGACGGCGAGATTTTCACCGATGCCGAAATCAAGACAAGTGCCAAAGTATGCATATTGGGGCAAACGGTTGTCGACAACCTGTTCCCCGACGGCAGCGACCCCATAGGCAAAGTGGTGCGTTTCAACTCCATCCCGTTCCGGGTTATAGGAGTGCTCAAGAAGAAAGGATACAACTCAATGGGCATGGACCAAGACGACCTTGTGCTTGCCCCGTACACGTCGGTAATGAAACGAATACTTGCGCAGACCTATCTCAACGGAATACAGTGCTCAGCCGTGACCGAGGGAGTCACCGACAAGGCCACCGAGGAGATAAGCAACATCCTGAGGCGCACGCATAAGCTCAAAGACGCAACCGAGACAACAGAAGCCGACGAGGACGACTTCACCATACGGTCACAGGAAGAACTGGCATCGATGATGAACTCAACGACCGACATGCTTACCATTCTCCTGGGCTGCGTGGCAGGCATCTCGCTGGTTGTGGGAGGCATAGGCATAATGAACATCATGTATGTCAGCGTAACGGAACGCACAAGGGAGATTGGCCTGCGCATGAGTGTGGGAGCAAGGGGCATCGACATACTGAACCAGTTTCTTATCGAGGCCGTCTTGCTAAGCGTTAGCGGAGGGCTAATAGGCGTGGCACTGGGCATCGGAGCGTCGTTCTCGATAAAGGCGTTTGCCCATTGGCCCATCGCCATCCAGCTGTGGACAATCATCATGAGTTTCGCTGTGTGCACGTTTACCGGCGTGTTCTTCGGCTGGTATCCGGCGAAGAAAGCCGCACAGCTAGACCCAATAGAGGCTCTTAGGTATGAATAACAAACACAAAATATGCATTCACGCAGCGGTATGGACAGTAATGTTCATATCGCCGCTGATGTTCATGAACCACGGTGCCGGCACATCGTGGCATCAGTTTTTGTTTATGAGCGCCGTGCCAATGTCGCTGATGATAGTCTTCTACGTCAATTACCTCTGGCTGACGCCAAAATATTTTGCCACCGAAAACAAGCAAATATACTGGCTGGCCAACATAGCAATGATACTGGCCATGGGGATTGCGCTTCATTTATGGATGGGCCAGACCCATGCCATGTTCGACAACAGGCCGCCACAACGGCCACCAAGCCCCATAATGTATGTGTTTTTCTTGTTCAGGGATATGTTCAACCTGGCCATATCTGCCGCCATTGCCACCACGATACAGCTGGCCATGCGATGGCAGGAGTCGGAAAATGCGCGGCGTGAAGCTGAGTCGGCAAGGGTCAACGCCGAGCTTAAGAACCTGCGGTCGCAAGTGAATCCGCACTTCCTTCTGAACACACTAAACAACATATACGCCCTTACCGAACTGGCACCAGACAAAGCCAAGGAAGCCATACTGGAGCAGAGCAAGCTGCTAAGGCACATACTCTACGACAACCAGCAGAAGTATGTCGACTTGAAAAGCGAGGTGCAGTTTCTCATGAACTACACCAACCTAATGAAAATAAGGCTTTCTTCGAATGTCGACCTTCAGTTTACAGCCGACATACCCGACCCCTGCAACATCATGATAGCCCCGTTGATATTCATATCTTTGATAGAAAATGCATTCAAGCACGGGGTAAGCACAACGGAGAAAAGCTACATCAGAATACAAATCAAGGCCACCGACCATTACATAACATGCGACATAGTAAACTCAAACTTCCCCAAGGGAGACAAGGACAGAAGCGGTCACGGCATAGGACTAAGCCAGGTAGCGCGCAGGCTCGACCTTATCTACCCCAACATGTATGAATGGAAGAAAGGCGTAGACCACACAGGAAAGGAATATTCATCTAAAATTACTATATATGATACTAAAATGTGCAATAATTGACGACGAGCCTTTGGCTGTTGAACTGCTATCCTCTTATGTAAACAAGACCCCGTTCTTAAAGCTCACGGGCGCATACAACAGCGCGAGCACGGCAATAAGGGACTTGAGGGAGAATCCCGTCGACCTAATTTTCCTCGACATCCAGATGCCGGAACTAAGCGGCATTGAGTTTGCCAAAATTCTGCCGCAAGAGACGCGCATCATCTTCGTGACGGCATTCAGCCAATATGCTGTCGAGGGCTACAAGGTAAACGCCATGGACTACCTCATGAAGCCTGTTAGCTACGACACGTTCCTTTCGGCAGCAAAGAAAGCGTTCGACTGGTTTGCCACCAAGACAAGGCAAGAGGCATATAAGCAAGACCGCTTCATATTTGTAAAAAGCGACTACAAGCTCATTCGCGTCAACCTCGATGACATAATGTACATAGAGGGCCTGAAGGACTATGTGCGCATATACCTGAAGGATGGCAACAAGCTGATGTCGCTCATGAACATGAAGAATCTGGAGGACAACCTGCCCAAACCCGAATTCATGCGCACCCACAGATCGTACATAGTGCACATGAACATGGTGCAAGCCGTCGACAGGTTCCGCCTCGTGTTCGGTGATGCTTACATTCCAATATCAGACAGTTACAAGGATGAGGTTCAATCATATCTGGACCGGCACACCATGATGTGACGCTAACGCCGGGCTTGTACTTGGCGAAAAAACTTATCTGCTAAGCCGAATCAAGGATGCAAGGTGGTGCTTTGAGGCATCGCCCAAGGTTGTATGTTACTAAAAAACGGGTGACAGACCGACTCCAACACGCCTATTGCACTTCAACAACAGACCGCAATTAGCCTCACAACACACTCAATTACCATTGCCGTGCAGATTGTTTGCCGCTTTGGCCGAAGGCGTATCAGGCTACGCCGAGGCGAAACGGCAAACAATCTTCGCGGTGGGGATTGAAGCGTGCGGGTTAAATTAATACTTATCTAAACAAGCATTCAGCAGGCAAACGACTGTTCTTGAGTTATGCGAATCAAATAGAATGTGACATGGGCCTACCGTGCAGGAGCTGTTTACAGTGCGGCATTACTTGGTAGTAACAGCCGTGCCATCACAACAAAATTGCGGCAAAGCGATGATTTGACATGGAGATTGACGAACGAACACGATGCAGCAGCCACATCCAATCATTCTGTTTGCAAAATGCAAATTCAGCCCCCGTTTTCCATTATAACCTTTCCGTATTGATGCCAAATTTGTTGTGCTTCATGTTTATGCGCTTACCAAAGCGATAGGATACCGACAAGTTCAACACCCGAAAGGGACTCCAGTCAAACAGATACGAAGACGTTTCTGCATCAACCCGATAGTCTGTATGCGAGGCTATCATGTTTTGGCAGGATAGCCCTATTGCCTAACGCTTGCCATACAACAAGCAACGCACCTCCATATCCATCCGATACCTTGATGAACTGCAGCCGCCAACATCTTTCTCCCTGCCTTGATATTGTCCCCATAGATTTAAAACAAACGTCTTCTTACGGTTAAAATATATGTTGTTGTTCATATATATGAAAGTTGAAACATGGTTCATATTTACCAGCCCGAACCCTGGTAGTGGCTAGGAAGACACCATATATACGCTGCCGTCTACATAAAAGTCCAACCATTTCAAGCAATCAAAATAATAGGATAAATTCAAGTTATAGACACTTTTGTCCATTACGTTGTCTACGGTATGCCTCGTCATCTTGCCAACTTCGTCTATATCTGTATAGGGTGACATCACACTCGTGATTCGCTTGGCACTCGCAGATATTGAAAATGCTTTATGTGTAAACCCAAGTTCTGCCATGTATGATTTCATTGGCTGTAAATTGGGGTTGCCGGTTTGAATGGTATGCGCATCTACATAAGTAGTAAAGGGATTAAGGTCTACATAGTTAGGGCGGTTTATTCTGCTTGTCACGCTTAGGGAAAGTGTGTTGTCGTCATTGCATCTGTACTTTATATATAAGGTGGGAAACAAGTCAAACTGATGCTTTACGCTCTGTTGGCTCATCTTTATCGACTTTCCGTCCAACACACCGTATTCACAACGAATGCCAACCTTTGCCTCCGTTTTATCGTTCAGCTTACCCCTTAAGTCAGCGTAAGCTGCAAATATGCTTTCTCCATACCGGAAATGGTCGTCAAGTTTGCATCCGTTGGTCATGTGCTCGTAGTCGGTCCTGTTGTCTGTATTTGACTTGGAACAGGCCGCCCCATATGAAAACAGAGCCTTACCAAATGTGAATTCCATGTCTGCTTTCAACTGCCAAATAGTGATGTCGGGGCTGTTACGCCGCAGAAACCCCAGCGTTTCGTCGTGTGTTGTATGCAGATTCACTTTGTCGCTGATATGATAGTCCAGGAAGTCGGCATTCACTTCAAGACTTCCGCCACGGCCAATGTCATGCCTACTGTAACGCAGGTTGGCATTATACCGATTGTAATTGCAGTCGAAATCGGTGAATGTCTCATAATGGCCTTTCCCTCCATCACCTCCATTGGCAAAGATGCTTGTGACTGAAATTTGGTCGGAAGACGGTTGCATGTTATTGTACGACAGCATGGCTCCTAACGACGAATGTCCAGACAGCGCATAGTCAATGCCGGCGGTGACTATTACATAGTCATTAGACTTCAACTTTCGGATGTCTGACAACCATGTCTCGGCAGGATAAACAACCCGGCTTGACTTGTCTGTCTGCACCGTGCCAAGCCCCGCCCCCACACTTACATACGATTCAAACTTGCCGTGCTTGTATTGCAAATTAAAACAGGCCTCGTCATATACACGCTCTTTTATGGAAATGCAATTGGCAAGCGAACCTCCCCAATAGTCACTTTTCATCTTCTTTGTAACGAAGTTTATTACACCTGCGTCACCCTCGGCTGAATATTTTGACGGTGGAGCCGTCATCACCTCTATCGCCTTCAGGTTGTCAGAGTTGAGCGAACCTAAATACATCATCAGTGTCTTCATATCCATCTTCAGCTCCCGCCCATCCATCAGGAATACAAGTTTGCCTTTGTTCAACATGCTTATGGCATCTTCATGAACTATTACGCCCGGAGCATGCTTAAGTATATCAAGAAAGTTTCTTGCCGTTGGACTAAGCCTTTCCGCATCAAGTGTCAAGCTGTCTATTTCCCTTCTTACTATCGGTTTACCTGACGTAACAACCACACCGGCCAGCAATGTGGTGTCGGCCTCCAACCGAATATTGACAAACACTTGCTGTCTTGCCTTGTCAATCATCCATTTGCAGGGCTTGTAACCTATGCATGAAACCAATAAAGATGTAGGCAAAGGAGTTGTAGCAACAGAAAAACATCCGGCAGAATCACTTGTACATACGGCGATGACATTATTACCACTGTCGAGTAATGCTATCGTAGCCATGTCTATTCCATTGTCCTGCCCATCGGTTACCTTTCCGAAGACAGCATCCACCTGTGCCGCAGCTCCCGGGGCAGCAAGGCAGCACATCAACACCACTACAATCCTAATCATCAAAACCATTGCATTCTTTTACCATCGACTTCACAAAAAAATCAATAAACAGATAGTCACTGAGTTTCGTATCTATACTTCCTAAAGAGCAGATGCCTTTTGTACAATTCCCGTTGTTTTCCAATATCTTTTGACTACACGGTCCCATACATACTGGCAGAATCTTGCATTTAAGACATTCATCATGCTCAAATGTGGCCACAGATAATCTTTTGGAAATTAAGTCCATGTCTATTTCCAATGTTCCATCATCATTCAATTCGCCGTACTAGATACTCTCAGAGAGGGTTCTCCCATTACATTTATGCTATGTTACAATAACCATCAACAGCTCATCAGCAGTCCGGGGATGTGATTTTTTGGATATTCCGGGCTTAAATGTGCTTTCGGCATGTTTGTCGGCATATTGCCGGCCGCTTTGTCTCGGCGCAGTCAGCAACGCATCCGACAACGGCGGCAGCCAATCTGCACATCTACACAACCGAATTAACATTGAGACCAACGGACTACATGAGCAAAAGACTATCACCCAACATGGCATGTGACATCAATGCTCAAGCCTACAGCTGCAATAACTCGATGATGCACGGATAATGCCGACGGTGGCCATGCAATATTGCAGCCACATCGCGAATGCTGCTTATTTACAGACAAAGATACTAAAAACTGTCTATAAATCATGACATTTCGCCGCAATAATTTTGGTATACTTGCCCTACAGGGCTTAAAAACAGGCCATATGGCTTTGCAAAACAGGCTGTTTTGTGTGACAATACGGGCTATTTTGCAAAGTCAAACGGCCACGGCCGCAACGCCCTGGGGCACAAGAAGATACGCCCGATGGCCACTATAATGAAAAGACATGATACAATTGTTACAATCACCGGCAGGCAAATGCGGTCGGGCTTGCTGATGATTGGCCTTTGACGCCTGCAACCGCTGCTACAGAACGCCCCCACCCGACACGCGAAAACACAGGCCAGACGCGCAACAAAATGGCACAGGCAGCAGCAAGAACGCCACAGAGTCAATAATCCAACAGCTCGGACGGCTCGGCCACAAACGTGTCGGCACCATGGGCCACCAGGAAATCCCTGTCGCGAAATCCCCACAGCACACTGATGCAGGGCAAGCCGCTGTTGGCAGCCGTGGCCACATCGACATCGCTGTCGCCGACATAAACAGCCCCCTGCTTGCCCACTCCCAGTTGCCTGAGGGCCTCTTCTACAGTGTCGGGGGCGGGCTTCTTGCGTATTCCCTCACGCTCGCCTATGGCCACCTCGATGCTGTCGCCGAAGAAATGGCGGCACAGTTCCTGTGTGGCTGCATAAAACTTATTGCTTACCACCGCCATGCGCTTGCCCCTGCGCTTCAGTTCTGCAAGCATGTCGGGCACTCCGGGGTATGGCATGGTGGTATCAAGAGAGTGAACCATGTAGTGGGCCCGGAAATCAGCCAACGCCTTTTCAAACTTAGGGTTGGCAGCCCCTCCGGGCACAGCCCGCTCCATGAGCACCCTCACGCCGTTGCCCACAAACCGGCGCACGTCGTCAAGGCTGTGCTCGGGCATGCCGTTGAGCCTTAGCGCATGGTTTGTGCTGGCGGCCAGGTCGGCCAAGGTAGACAGCAATGTGCCGTCAAGGTCGAATATATATGTCTGATACTCTTTCATCGTCTGCTTCGTGTTATCATCAATTTCAGTTTTTCATTAAATTTCACATCGCCCACCAACCGCTCTATGTCGATGTGCATGCGGTATGACCAACCGCAAAACGCGCTACCGGGCACATTTATCCGCTCTGCCCTTGTGTCAGGGTTGTGAAGCCCGGCGTCGACAGCCAGCCAGTCTTGCAGGGCCATGATGCACATCATCGACGGGCAATACAGATGGCGGGCTATTACCTCCTCTGCTATGAATGCCGGCATCTTGAGCGGCGCACGACCGTCTTTTTGCAACATGGTTGCATAATATCTCTGCGTGCGCTCGGGGTTTTCTTCCCACCACAGCCTCATCGGGGCCATGTCGTGGGTTGAAAACGTTGCCACACCACGGTATTTGTTGGCGTTGAGATGGGCAAACTCGATGCCGGCCTGCTTAGGCATCGACTGAATCTCGAGGTCGAGGATGCGCAGTGAGTCGAGCACCGGCCCGACGCAGTCGGGGATGGCCCCGAGTGTCTCGGCGCAAGCCAGCATGGCGGTTCCGCCCGTTATTGCGGCGAGCACCTTCATGCCGCGCCATCCCCAAAACGCATTATGGCGCTGCACAAAATAATTGCCATACAATCTCATGAACGACTCGCGGTCGTCATCGCCGAGGGCCTCGAACACGGGTTCGCGGTAGGCATATATCCGGGGATGGTAGCAGCCTTGGCGGTGGGCGTCTTCCACAAAGAGCACATCCTCGAGCAGGCGCATCAACCCGTCGCGAATCCACAGGCTGTTTTCGTCGGACTTGCCTTCAAAAGCCCTGGCCACCTTGGCCTGGGTGTCGTATTCCGGCCTCAAGTCGTATATGTTGTACCCTCGGCCGACGAGGAAGTTGTCGCGCACATACTGCGCATGCAGCCCGAAAAGACGGTCGAGCACCTTGTCGTTGACAAATGGCTTGGTAAACAACACCTTGCGGAACCGCAGTCCGAAGCGCTCTATCTCATCGGCCGTAAATGGCAACGACGGCGAGAAATGGCCCAGGCGGCCCGACAATGAGCCTGCGGGAATCTCCCAGATGCGGAAAAAGCCAAGCACATGGTCAAGGCTGAAGGCGTCGAAATATGCCGACATACGGGCCAGGCGGTCGCGCCACCATCGGCATCCGTCGGCCATCATTGCCTGCCAGTTGAACGTGGGGAAGCCCCAGTTCTGCCCGTTGGGCCATTCGGCGTCGGGCATGGCCCCGGCCTGCGAGTCGAGGTTGAACAGCCCGGGATGCACCCATGTCTCGACGCTGTTGCGCGCCACGCCTATGGGTATGTCGCACATCAGGAACACACCGTTGGCCCGCGCATAGTCGGATGCGGCCTTCAGCTGGCGGTGGAGCAGATACTGTACGAAGAAAATATACCGGGCTTCGCTGCACCTTTCGGCACAGAAACTGTCGACGGCCTTCTTGTCGTATTCACCAAACCCGGGCCACCGGCTGCAGTCGGTAGAAGAATTGGCCTCACAGAGCAGGCAATAAGCAGCATAGTCGGCCAACCAATGGTGGTTGGCATCCACAAACTCACGATATCCGTCGGAACCGGTTATCGCGCTGCCAAACTCGTTGTAGTACATGCGAAGAAACGAAGACTTGACGCGCCACACTGCCTGGTGGTTGCACTCGCGCATGGCATTGAGCTCCATGCGCTGCTTGTGAAACGTGACCATGGCCGCCCTGTCAGGCAAATCGCCCAGGGCATCGATGTCAACATATTCCGGATTGAGCGCATTTACAGACATTATGTCGTAGGGGCAAACGGCCATCTGGCCCGTGAAAGCCCCCGTATCGTTTACGGGCAATGTGCGTATAGCCTTCATGCCCGTTGCCACGGCCCAGTCTACCAGCAGCTTCAGGTCACCAAAGTCGCCTATGCCGTAAGAGTGGGCACTGCGCAACGAGAATACGGGAACAGCCACGCCGGCCACCCGCCACATAGACTCGCACACCCTGAGCAGTCCGCCGTCGCACACGGTTACTTGCCCGTCGGCACTCCGGCTGCTGTCCAAAGTCCTGTTGTTGCCTTCTTCCCAAGCCACGAAATCGCCGGTCTCTTCGTTGACAACCACAAACTTGTATTCGAGCTGCCTGTCTATGCCAATGGCGTTTACGGGCAGCATCCACATCGTTTGTCCCGAATACTGCATCTTGAGATAGCGCGATGTGCTCCAATTGCCAAGCACGGGGTGGCTGCCGCACAAGGCCACGGCCTGGCCTTTCGACAACTGTGGGGCCGACACCGAAAACAATATGGTCTTGCGGAACAATGCCACGTCGAGCGGCACAAACCTCTCGCCCATGCTTCCATGCACAGTGGCAAGATATGCGCTTGTGTATAGATGTTGCTGCAGCGGTATGTCACGCCACGAGTCAAGCATCACGTAATCGTTTGATGCGTGGTAAGGTATGATGCGCGGAATCAGATTCCACTCCTCCCTAAGCACATCGCCATTGTTGTTGCGCAACTGATATGCATACTTGAACATGGTGACCGGATGGCGACGCGAGTCAATGGCAGACGTCTCTACCGCCCAGAGGCACCCGTCGGCAGTGTCCATGCGGACTTCGCTCCGACGCGAACGCCCGTCTGAACAGACATACTCTATGACGACAAACAGGCTCTCACCCCATTCTGTGAGATATTTTAGACTAAATCGTAGTTTCATCACTCCATCATCGTTTCGTCAATGCAAAATTACGAAAAAAAACAACTTAACGGCAATCATATATAAATAAAAACTCAATAGCATGGGCTTTTTTAGCTTAACCGGCTACCTTGTGCCAAATAAATTAGCATGACAAGGAGCGCTTGCAGCATCCGCCACATCGCGACTCGCCCTATTACGCTGTGCAACAGCACGGCCGGCAATGGAAATATTGGGCAGCAGTGGCAGCAAAAAAACCGCAAAACATTTCCTCGATTTTGAAAAATGGTGTATCTTTGCCGCGTTAATCAATCTTCAGACACATGAAATCAAAGAAATCAAGGCTTTACCTTTATACCGCCTTTGCGTGCATATTATTGATAATAGGCGCGCTATACTATTACTTCTTTTCCGATTTCTCGAACAAAGAAACGGTGCAATACGTTTATATCGATGATGATGACACACAAGACTCCGTGTTTGCCAAGCTGGCCGACGTGGCCAACTATCATTCGCTAACCGGCTTCAGGACTCTGGCCCGCCACAGCGAATACGGACAAAACATACACACCGGACGCTACGCAATAAACCCCGGCGAAGGGGCTTTCATGGTGTTCAGGCACATAAAGAACGGCGTTCAGTCGCCAATAAGCCTCACGATACCCGAGGCACGCACAACCGAACGGCTGGCCAAGCTGCTGTCTGGCAAGCTGATGATTGACAGTGCCACGATAGCAAAATCACTCAAAGACTCGGCTTTCTGCGCCAAATACGGTTACGACACAACGACTGTAGTTGCGCTGTTCATACCCAACACATACAGCATATACTGGAATGTGAGCATGGACAAGTTTATGGAACGCATGAAAAAGGAGCACCGCGACTTCTGGAACGAAGAGCGCAGGCAGAAGGCCGAGGCCATGGGGATGAATGCCGTGCAGGTGGCCACGATGGCAAGCATCATCGACGAGGAGACAGCCAACAACGCCGAGAAGCCCATGATTGCCGGCATGTATTACAACCGCATAAAGGCGGGCATGCCCCTTCAAGCCGACCCGACCATCAAATTTGCATGGAAAGACTTTGGTTTGCGCCGCATTTACCACAAATTGCTGTATATCGACAGCCCGTATAACACGTACAAAAACACCGGACTGCCCCCAGGGCCAATCAAGGTGGCTTCGATAGCCGGCATAGACGCCGTGCTCAACCACGTTGACCACGACTACCTGTATATGTGCGCCAAGGAGGATTTCTCGGGAACGCACAACTTTGCCAAAACATATGAAGAACACTTGAAGAATGCGGCCAGGTATTCGGAGGCGTTGAACAAAAGGGGCATAAAGTGAAAGGAGACCTCGTTGCCCGATTGCACGGCTGAGACATACTTTCGGTGCAGATTGTCATGACCATGCAGTCTGGGCTTACCGGCTGGGCATGGCGGCCACGCCAGGTTGGCAGTGGGCAGGGCCGAGCCTATGGTTGCCGCCCGTGCCGGTGGCACGCCTGCCCAAGCACCGTCGACAACCGGGCCATTAGCGTACGGCATCAGGCTGGCCCAGACCCGCTTACAATGCAAGCGCAATTGGCGGCAACGCCGGAACCACATAATTACAAAGGCAAAAAAACAATGGCATAGCCACGGCGCCGTGGCTATGCCATTACAAAAATATAATTACACTTTAATGAAACCATGCCCTCACTATGCGGCGAAAGAACAAACGTTAGTTGTCTTTGTGCTTGTTCTGACGCTGAGGACGATTGTATCTGTTCATCATTCTTCTGTGAAACTTGTCTTCGGCCTTAATGACATCAAACAGCTTGCTGGCCGGTATTATGGTCATCATTTTGTTGTGATACGTCTGTTGAATTTGCTTTAAGTCGAGCTCCAGGCGGTCGCGCTTTTCTATTGCCTCGCGGCATCCCTCCTCGTCAGTCGGCTTAACACGCCCCACCCGGCGCATCCTGCTGAACACGGCGCGCTGCTTCTTCTGCATCTCGTCGTAGACAGGAAAGAACTTTGCCGACTCCTCGGGCGTCAGGCAAGCCTCCTTGACGATAAACTGCTCCATGTCGGCCTTGAACTTCTCGGGTGAGAATTTGGGGCGCTTGTCTTGCGCATGTGTCTGCATGGCAACCACAAATGACATCAACAATATGAATATACTACGCTTGCTAATCATAATTACTAAATATCTTTAACCATAAAATAGAATGTGATGGCCTTCCATGGCCTTTACTCAAAAGAGGCATCTGTGAGATACGCATAGATGTCGGCGTTGTCAATCATCATGTAATCGGCCACAGCCTCATCATAACTATCATAGCTGGCCGACTGAGCATCGGCGGCCACGCTGCTGTCTGGCGCGCTTACGCCAACATTGCCACTATCGGCAAAATACATAACAGCGCCAAACATACCGATGCAAACACAAGCAGCCGTACATATCCAAGCCCGCAACCGCAGCCTGTAAGTCCGTGCTGTACGCACCGGAGCTGCATCGCGATCGGGCAAATTGGCCATCACCTGCGAGGCCAATCCTTCGAAATAGCCTTCGGGAACACGGAACGAGTTCTCTTTGCCTGCCCTACTTCTGATATATTCTTCTCTCTCCATCATGATTTATCCTTTATGTGTTTGACGCATAAAGGCACTGATGGTTTAATCATGCAATTTAAAATAGTCGGTTATTTTCTTCACTGCGATATGGTATGAGGCCTTCAGTGCCCCTTCGGAAGTAGACAGAATCTTGCTTATCTCGCTGTATTTCATGTTTTCAAAGTAACGGAGATTGAAAACAGTACGCTGCACGTCGGGCAACTGGGCAATGGCTTGTTGCAACATGGCCTGGGTCTGATCGCCATCAAAATACTTGTCGGCAAGCAGCATGTTGGCAACTCCCGTATCGGCATCGTCGGCACTTACCGCATCCATGTTTTTCTTCCTGCGCATGAAATCCAGGCTTTCGTTTATTGCTATCCTGTAAAGCCACGTTGAGAGCTTTGAGTCGTTGCGGAACGAATCGAGGTGACTCCAGGCCTTGACAAATGTGTTCTGCATCACGTCATTGGCATCTTCGTGGGTCAAAACAATACGCCTGACCTGCCAATACAACTGCTCGCTGTATTGGCGCACAACTATTTCAAAGCCCTTACGTTGTGTTTCGGGCGCTGACAATAGCCTGACGATCTGCTTCTCATCAATTGTTCCCACTTGCTTTATTTTTTGACGCCCGGGACAACCAAAGGTTTAATGTTGTTGAAAATCACATCATCAAACCCATAGATGTCATTGTATGTACACAAGCGCCCGTCGGTATCAGCAAACATTGTGTAGTAAACGATGTACAACGGAACGCACGGCTCTACCTTAAGCGACCTTACAAGCGAGGGTGCTTCGCCGTCGCTATCGTCTACATAACGCTGTCCCCGCAAGGTTGTCGGCGGAATCCCCATTGATATACGCAACTTGTCAAGCTGCCATTCGTCGACGTCGCCAAGCAAGAACTCGGCCAGCGCAAATGGCTCCTGAACCCTCACGCAACCATGGGAAACGCTGCGGATGTTGCGCGTGAACACCCCTTTGCTCGATGTGTCGTGCAGAAACACCGAGAAATCGTTCGGAAACCTGAAGATGATTCTGCCCAGCGAATTGCCTTCGCCACCCTCCTGCACGACACGGTAGTCGCCACTCTCGAGCATTGACGTGGTGACATCACTCTGCGCCACCCGCTCGCCCGTCTTCCGCTCTACCACATAATACCTGTTTCTGGCAAAGTAAGCGGTGTCGGTTGCGCGCGGTGCTATATCCTTACGGATAATGCTCATCGGTATGTTCCACACCGGATTGACATCCATACGGTTAATGCAACTCGACAGAAGGGGCGTCTTGGTCTTGCGCGTACCGCAACCTATTCGCATGTCGATGGCCTTGCCGTCACCGTATGCGTAGAGATGGAATGCCGGTATGTTGACTATCACTCTTTTGTTCACATCCTGCAAGCCATCGGCCATGCGCCACCTGCAACGTTCCATGTTGCAAATCACTGTGTTACGGGCGCTGCCCGAGGCCAAGGCGAGTTGCTTTTTGAGCTGTGAATACAAATAAGAATCGGGTTCAATCTTGTCAAACAGCATTCCAAGCTCATGCCCCCTAATACTGTTCAACACATGCTCTACGTCTTTTTTACCCGGGTGTTCGATGTCTATGTCAAACAACTTCTCGAACCGGGGAGTGGCAGAGTCCGACGAATCGTCGAGCGTATCAAGATGGTTGAAAAGGTAGGTCGGGTTGACAAAACCATAACGCATGCCTATATAATACCTCATGCATGCTCGGGTGAGGTTGTATTCCAAACGGGCGAACACATGGCTAATGATATTGACAGAATCGTCAAACTCGAGGTTGCGTACCTTTTCGAGGTCCGACTCTATGGCGTCTACGAAAAAGGAACGCTCGTCAAAGCCTACATCTGCGACTGTCCTTAACACCGACAGCAGGGTGTCTGCACAACCATCCACGCCGCTGCGATCTATCCACAGATAATCTCCTCCGGCCAAATAATAGTTGTTCGCAAACCTGTCTCCGGCAAATTCAGGCTTAAAGGAGTAGCACATTCTCTCCACCTGATGCCTTATTTCACTATTACGCAAAGAAAAAACAGGCGTCCTCAAACCTGAAAACGCCTCGATGGTAATATCTTTATTAGTATTCTCGGGCCTGTCGCTGCACGCGGAAAAGAGAAAGGCAATTATGCATGTCAGTATCAACGAAGTGACACTTTCCGTACAACCTTCCCTATCTTCAAGATATAACAACCTTTAGGAATATTAAGTTCAACACGTTGCGATTGGCTTTCTATCTTTACTGATGCCACTTTTCTGCCTGTAAGCGAAACGACTTCGAGCACCTGCCCACTGGCCCCGGCAACATTCAAAGTCATACCATTCACAGTAATGTTTATGTTGTCGGCATCCATCTGCTCTTGAATGTCTGGATCATAATCCCACGCTGCGACCGTAAGCGGACATGTCACAGCGCACATGATGATGAATGCCATTGCCAATATATATCTTTTCATAAATCTCTGCCTTTTGTTTGCAAATATAATATTTTCCTTGCAAACTACAAAATTTATTTCGGGAAAACACAATATTATGGCAATTCATACGTTGAATATGGCCATTTCTTTTGCCAAAAAGGCATTGGCAAAGATACTTTTCGCCTCTTCCAGCAATATGCTTTCGTCATTATAACGTGCTGAGAAATGCCCCAGAATCAGCTGGCCGACATTGGCATCCCGGGCCACCGTGGCGGCCTGCGACGCTGTGGAATGGTAATACTTCTCGGCATTTTTCTTGTTGTCCTCTCCATAAGTGCTCTCATGGTAAAGTGTGGTGACGCCTCGCAATGCCTGGCTCAACTGCGGCATATACTTTGTGTCACTGCAGTAGGCATAGCTCCTGACAGGATCTGCAGGGGTTACCAACCTTGAGTTCGGAATGACGTCGCCGTCTTCCATCACCCAGTCCATACCGTTCTTTATGTTGTTAATCTGACTTTCGGGTATGCCGTAATAGTCAATCATGTCTCTTCTGATATGTGGCAGCGTTGGCTTTTCCTTGAACAAAAAGCCACAGCAAGGCACACGGTGGTTCAATGGTATCGTCTCAACGCTTAGGCTTCTGTCGTCGTATATTATCTTTTTTACCTCCGTATCCAACGGGACAAACCTTACCTCGTAACCCAATCCGCCACAAAACGTGTCAATCTGTGCATAAAGCATGGATTCGAAATCAGATGGCGCATAGACATTTAGCGGTGCCGTACGGCCCAACATGCCCAAGGTGGATATCAGGCCTATCAATCCGAAGCAATGGTCACCATGCAGATGCGATATGAAGATGTTGTTGATTTTGGTAAATCCAAGCCTGGAACGCCTCAACTGCATCTGGCATCCCTCGCCGCAATCTACCAGAAACAGCTTGTCTCTTATTTCAACCACTTGCGAAGATGCATGATGGCGCAATGTCGGCAAAGCACTGCCACATCCCAATATGTGAACTCTAAACGGCAACATACATTTGACTTATCTGTTCTATCGAAGTGTTCCCACGGGCAATCGCCTGTATCCGTAAACCACGCCGGCGCGCTTCAAGTGAAGCGAATCGGGCCCGATGAATGATATTTCAAACGTGTCCTTTGACAGCAACAGCTTGCCATTCAATATCTTCCATTCCGTGCGTGGTGTCTGTTCCTTAACGCTGCTTTTGACAAGTCCGCCATCACAAATCTCAAAAGACTCACGTATGTTCGCCCATTTGCCGAGCAAAGACGTGATATTTATAACCTTGCTTGCCACAAAACCTTCATCTTTGTCAGTCACACCGACAACAGCCATCCTGTCACCGACAGACAATCCTCCGACGACATTTCCTTTGCTGTCGGCTGCCGACAACTGGCAAGAGACAGTATCGCCATTGTCTGTTATCAGTTCGAGAGTATTCATGGCCGTTCCCAAGCCGCATACGCCATATACGGTTGAGTCGACCTTCACTGCAGCCTTGGGAATCTGGTTAATGACCAGATTCTTTTTTTTCTCGCCCCGACACCCTGACAGCAGCGCCAAAGCGAACATGCATTTAACCACAACAGATACTCTCATAAGCCCAGAACAAATTTTTGCTATTGTTTTTTCTCGTTTTTCTTTGCCTCATTCCACAAATCATCCATCTCGGCAATGGTCATCTCAGTCAATGGCTTGCCTGATTTTATTGAATGATCCTCGATGTATTCGAAGCGCCGGATAAACTTCTTGTTTGCATTCTCAAGGGCTGTATCTGGGTTGAGATGATACAAACGCGCCGCGTTGATTACGCTGAAGATAAAGTCTCCGAGCTCTTCCATAGACCGCGCCTTGTCTTCCTTACGCAATTCTGCCTCCAGTTCGCCAAGCTCTTCGCGCACCTTTGACCACACATCACCTTTGTCTTCCCAATCAAAGCCGACGTTTCGTGTCTTCTCTTGTATGCGATATGCCTTTATCAGCGATGGCAGTGCAGCGGGTATTCCGGACAGAACCCTCTTGTTGCCGTTCTTTTCCTTAAGCTTTATCTGCTCCCAGTTTTCAATCACCTGCTGCGCCGTAGACACAGCAGACTTCTGCTTTTGCCCTGTTGCGTCCTCACCGTGGGGCAACGGTTTTGGTTCGGGCGCTCCAACCTGCGAAGGGTGATAGACATGCGGATGGCGGAAAATCAACTTGTCGGCAAGCCTGTTACATACATCAGCCACATCAAACTGACCCTTCTCATCGGCAATCTTGGCATAAAAGCACACATGAAGCAAGACGTCGCCCAACTCTTTACAGATGTTAGGCTCATCTTCGTTGAGCAAGGCATCGCACAACTCGTACACCTCTTCTATTGTATTGGGCCTGAGACTTTGGTTTGTTTGCTTTCTGTCCCAAGGGCATTCAACGCGCAGCATGTCCAATACGTCAAGCAGACGCCCAAAGGCGTTCATCTTCTCCTCTTTTGTATGCATAGCAAATATTTAATGTGCAAAAGTACTAAAAATCCATGGAAAATTATTACTTTTGCATCGTTTTTATTCTGAAATTTATAAAACATACAGATATGGAATTAGCAAGCAAATACGAACCACAAGCCGTTGAGGCCAGATGGTACAAGTATTGGATGGACAACAAGATGTTCAGTAGCAAGCCAGATGGTCGCGAACCGTATACCATTGTCATCCCCCCACCTAACGTTACGGGCGTTTTGCACATGGGCCACATGCTGAACAACACCATACAGGACATTTTGGTGAGGCGCGCCAGGATGGAAGGGAAAAATGCCTGCTGGGTTCCTGGCACCGACCATGCGTCGATTGCGACAGAGGCCAAGGTCGTAAACAAGCTGGCTGAGCAAGGCCTGAAGAAATCAGACCTTACCCGTGACGAGTTTCTTAAGCATGCCTGGGATTGGACGAATGAGCATGGCGGCATCATATTGAAACAATTAAGGAAGCTTGGCGCGAGCTGCGACTGGGACAGAACGGCATTCACTATGGACGACAAACGCTCTGAAGGCGTTATCAAAGTGTTCTGCGACCTGTACAACAAGGGCCTCATCTACCGTGGAGTGCGCATGGTCAACTGGGATCCAAAGGCCCAGACGGCACTCTCCGACGAGGAAGTGATATATAAGGATGAGCATTCCAAGCTTTACTACCTGCGCTACATGGTGGTAGAAGAGCCCGGCCGTTACGCCATTGTGGCAACGACACGCCCGGAAACCATCATGGGTGACACCGCCATGTGCATAAACCCCGACGACCCGAAGAACCAATGGCTCAAGGGCAAGCACGTCATCGTGCCTCTGGTAGGGCGTGAGATACCTGTAATTGAAGATGAATACGTTGACATCAACTTCGGTACGGGATGCCTTAAGGTGACGCCTGCGCACGACATCAACGACCATGCATTAGGGTTGAAGCACCATCTCGACACAATAGACATATTCAACGACAACGGGACAATAAGCGAAGCTGCCGGCCTTTACGTGGGCATGGACCGCATGGATGTGCGCAAACAGATTGCCAAAGACCTGACCGAAGCCGGCCTTATGGAGAAAGTGGAAGACTACAACAACAAGGTGGGATTCTCCGAACGCACCAATGTACCTATAGAACCAAAGCTTTCAACCCAATGGTTCCTCTCGATGAAGCACTTTGCCGACCTTTCGCTGGAGCCGGTCATGAGCGATGAAATCCAGTTCTATCCTCCGAAATACAAGAACATCTACCGCCATTGGTTAGAGAACATCAAAGACTGGTGCATCAGCCGCCAGCTATGGTGGGGCCACCGCATACCCGCATACTATTTCACCGACAGCGAAGGCAAGCGAGATTTTGTTGTTGCGGAAAATGCGGAGAAGGCCCTTGCGATGGCAAAGCAAAAGAACCCGTCGCTGACACCGGCCGACTTAGTGCAGGACGACGACTGCCTCGACACCTGGTTCTCGTCGTGGCTATGGCCGATATCGGTGTTCGACGGCATCAACAACCCCGACAATGAAGAGATAAACTACTATTATCCCACCAGCGACCTGGTCACCGCCCCCGACATCATATTCTTCTGGGTGGCCAGGATGATCATGGCCGGATACGAATACCGTGGCAAGCTGCCGTTCAAGCATGTGTATTTCACCGGCATTGTGAGAGACAAGTTGGGCCGCAAGATGTCGAAGAGCCTTGGAAACTCCCCCGACCCGATAATGCTTATCGACAAATACGGGGCCGACGGAGTGCGCATGGGCATGATGCTTTCGGCACCTGCAGGCAATGACATACTGTTTGACGAGACACTGTGCGAGCAGGGCCGCAACTTCAACAACAAGATATGGAACGCCTTCCGCCTCGTCAAGGGATGGGAGGTGTGCGAGGGCGAACAGCCCGAAGCCAACGCTATTGCAGTGAATTGGTTTGCCGCCAAACTCCGCCAGACCAACGCTGAGGTTGACGACCTGTTCAACAAATACCGCATATCCGAGGCATTGATGGCCGTCTACCGTTTGTTCTGGGATGAATTCTCCAGTTGGTACCTTGAGATGATCAAGCCTGCTTACGGACAGCCGATAGACTCTGCCACACTCGACGCAACGCTTAAGTTCTTTGAGACGCTGCTGAAAATGCTGCACCCGTTCATGCCTTTCATCACCGAAGAATTGTGGCAACACATATACGAGCGCAAGGACGGCGAGTCGATTATGCGTGACAAACTTGAGGTAAGCCCGATGACGGAAGCCGACGCCAAGCTGCTTGCCGACATAGAAAGCGTGAAACTCATTGTCAGCGGCATACGCACGGTAAGGAACCAGAAAAACATACCTACCAAAGATGAGCTCAACCTCCAGGCTGTAGGGAGCAACAAGTATGCAGCTTACAACTGCATCATAGCCAAGATGGCAAACGTTGGTGCGATAGACGTGGTAAACGAGAAAGACGCAACAGCCGCAACCTTCATGGTGGGCACCGACGAGTTTGCCGTGCCTCTGGGCAACATGATTGACGTTGAGGCCGAGATTGCAAAGCAAGAAGCACAGCTCAAGCACCTTGAGGGCTTCCTGGCCGGCATCAAGAAAAAGCTTTCCAACGAGAAGTTTGTGGCCAATGCCCCCGAGGCAGTCGTTGCCATGGAGCGCAAGAAGCAAAAAGACAGTGAAGAAAAGATTGCCGCTCTGAAAGACTCACTGGCCGCACTGCGTGGCAAGTAACATGCAATGACAATGGCAAAATGAGTGCCCGGCGCTTTGCCTACCCACATTAACCAATGCCCCCGGCAGCCTTTATCAGGCTGTCGGGGGCTCTTTCTTATTGCATAATGCTTTACACTACGTATGATTGCAACAGGCGTCACTGACATTCCCGCCACAAATGCCTATGGCAAAAACACTCATTCATGCCACCGGAATCGCCATTTCCTCAATTTGCGCAATGCGTCCGCCAATGTCACCTCTGTCCATCCGTCCTGCAACAACGAGCTGCAAAAGCCCAGTTGTTCACCGGCCAACACCAATGCATCATCGTCCGACACTGGCACCGGCACATCAAACTCAAGTTTATCGTGGCTTACCACCGAAGCCACTGCGCCGTGGCAATCATACCAATACTTGGCTACAGCCATCACACTCGCTTCCGATGCACAACCGCCAAACCCGCCAAACGGAATGTATGCAAATATCTCCCATGGGTTTCTTACGGGTATCATGGCCAGAATCACAGGGTAAGTCATCTGCGTATCATCATTCCAATATGGCGGACGACCTTGCCCGTCAATGGCAAAGCCCAGGCCATTCTCGTCGCCGTCAACCATATTGCCTGCTTCGGGCTCCAATGGGCCGCTTTCGGCCGCCAGCCCTGAAAACAAAGCCTTGCCATCGCCGGGAGTCATCGACAGCACCTTCTCTCGGTAACGCCTTATGCTTTCAATGTCGAACTCATATCGATCAGCACCGGCTTTCGCAGCCCCGGAGTTTGATATCAGTGCATCCAACAGCTTTTCATCAACGGCAACAAGCACAGGAATGTATCCCTCGCGCACGCCCAACCGTCGCTCATAACCGTATGCCGATGCAATTGGGTCGTCATCTTTAAACGATGGAAAGTATAGGCACGGGCAGTCCAAATATGCCATCAATGCCTTTGCCAAAGGCGAAGGCTCGACGGTATGCTCATCATAGTCTTGATTCTGCCAGTGCTCGAAATGCCTCTCAATGGTTGAAGCCATGTCCTGGTAATAGTCGTCATAGAAAGGAATGAAAAGGTATGCCTCGTCCTTGAACTCATTGGAGTGGTAACGTGCAAGGCCGAAATATGCCAGTGCATAGTCGTCTATGTCCGACGGGAAATGCGGGGCAAACACATCCCCGTAATAATACCTTGCAAAAGCCATGCCCTCTTCATTGAAGAGTGAAACAGTAAGGCAGCCCCCGAGTTCGTCGCGAACAAACGGGCGCAAATCTGCAAACGCCAATTCTTGTTTCACGCTGTTTATCATCGCGCCGTATTCCCGCGTAAACGCCTCACTCATCAGGTCGTTCTCAACACACCATCTCAGGTATATGGCCAAATGGTTGTAAGCCGTAATTTCCTCTACCGGCAGGTTCTTTTCATGCAGAGTTTCCAGATGGCGGGCAGCGTCATCCATAAGAATGTCTTCCGAATCAACTGCGTCCGACATGCCATCGTCCGATTTCTCGTAGCCAAACTTTATTGTCATTCTGTCGGGCAACGCCACTCCAGTGCTCCTGCTCACGGTCATCTGTTCGTTCTTCGTTCGACCGATGGTCTCGCCATCATGCAATTCTACATCACATTCAATCACATACGACGCCATGTTCACAAGAAAATCACGCACTTCCGATGATGACAGATGCGAATCAAGCAACTCCATCTCGTCTTTACCAAAGGCACCCATGCCCAAGGTGTAGGCGCAGGTCCCGGCCTCGCCTTTATATGTGCCTACCCAAGTCCAGCATTGAACAGGGAGCTCATCGCCATCTACTGCCCCGGCAAGGGCCGAATACTGTTGCGGCTCGTAGGCAACGCCGTTTGGGCAAATGGCTGACACGTTGGGCAAATGGCAACAGACGTCCATCAGCCCGGCGTACAGCCGGCCACACTCCAACAATGATTCTTCATTGCCATAAACAGATATTACTGCGTGGGCCACATGGCTTTTGGCCATCTCAACCGCCAACGGCCATTCATCATTGCGCCGGGCCATGCCAACAGCCTCGTCTTGTGGAATCGGACAATGCGACACCGACACAGCCACACGGATGCCATCCACAGTAAACATGTGGGTGGCATCGCCGTCGCCGGTGCACGGCTCTACAATGTGCCCCTTGTCGTTCAACCCACGCAAGAAGTCCTCCCGGCTCCAACCGGGCACAGAAAGCATGGCCTTGCCCTCAAACAATATCGATTCCGCCACGGTGTCTCCGGCCATCTGTTCCGCATCTATCTCCAACGGGTTTGCACCACCCTGGTCGCCGCCATCGGCATCGTCGCCTGCGTCTTCCACGAAACGGCCTGTTTCATCACGATAGAACACCTTGCCGTATTGGCTTCCCAGCAGCCCGATTATGTCAGGGTCGTAGTTGCAAACAGTGTTTAGCGGATAATACCTCAACTTGCCCTCGTCATCGTCTTCGTTGTCATTTGCGAAGAACACCCATCCGCTGTTCCAACCACGGTCAGACAGCAACGGCCGCTCACGGTAGCAATACCCCACCTTCATGCCTTCGACAACAATTCTGTCGCTGGCCATGCACATGTCGGCTTCGGCCCAGTCGTTGAGCAAGGGCTTTATCTCAATCGTCGGCACGAGGCCTTCATGCAAGCTGTCGCCATCGCCGCCACGATGGGCTGTCCACTCTTCAAAACGCCTGTCAATTACTTTTGCCATGTCTTGATAATACCATTCAGACCATGGCAACAGCAGGTAAGAAAACTCCGAGGCGGCGGCTCCGCCATTCCCTTCAGCCTCTATCAAGCCGTCGGCGTATGCCTTGATGTCGTCTATGTACTCGTATGGGGTTGAACGGTTTTCAAAATTGTACCATTCGGTGAAGCGGGTTCCCTTGTGATCAAGGCTCAACGATGTAAGTCTGCCGCCGAAATCGGGGTCGTCGCGCAGCAACATCCTCAAGTCGGGGCTGTGGCCCTGCCTTACGGCGTCGGCCACATCGTTGTGCTTGAAAAGAAACGGACGGCTCATTAGCCCGCGCTCTATGCACCAGCGCAGGTAGATGGCGATATGGTTGAAGGCGGCCAATGGCTCAATGTCTAGACTGTTGTCGGCAGCAATGCGCATGTGCTTGTCGGCATTGTCTATTTCCGACGGGTCGTAGCCCACCGTCTCTGCGTCGGCAACGGCATTCGCCCTAAGTGGATTGATTACTTCGAGCAGTTCGTCGGGAAAACAGTCAAGCATACGGTCAACGCCTTCCTTGGCGGCCAGTGCCGACTCTTCTGCATACAGCGGAATCACCTGCATGAATTCCACCTCGCCGCCGGCATTCAGCTCCCTCGTAAAAGACTCCTCACCGAATACGCCTGGCGACAGACAGATGGCGGCACAGAGCTTGGTGCCTTCACAGAAACTGCGTGTTTGGTCATTGACCTCGCCCCATTCATACGGCGTGCGCTGCCTGATGGCCTGGCGCGCGCAAGCCAGCAACAGCCTCACCGGCCAGTAGCGGCTCTCGTCGCTCCAGTCGCCGCGGTTCATGTCCCAATCGGGCGGCAGGTTTATCAGCAGTTCCTGACGGCAAGCCTCTCCTTCGCTGTCAGGTGTGTTGCCCAATGCGTAATCGCTCATGCCAAGGGTCAGCAGCGTGTAATAGTCGTGTTTCTTTCGCGGCTTTACCACCACTACTTGCAACGGGATATCGGGTTCGGACACTTCGCTGAAGCATTCGGCGGGGTCACCGAAATAGCGGGCTATGTGCTCCACCACTTCTGCCCTTGTGCCCTCTTGCGGATTGGCCACAGCCTCCCAGGCATCTTCTGTCACAGGAACGGTGTCTGTCAAGCCAAGCAGGTTAAAGACATTGACACGATTCGGATTTACGAGATAACTCAACCCGGCCAGCTCTTCCAACAGTTTTCCGGCCCCATGCTTGGCTTTATAGTCTAATTCCTCAGGGTAAACAGGTATCAGCTGATAGAAATTGACCAGCGAGCCCGACGGCAACCTGCAGCTGCCACCTCCCTCGCCCACTCCCTGCAAGCGTATCACCAAGGCCGCAGCCAACTTGGTATTGGCGGCAAAAGGGCCATCGTCAAAGCTCAGCGTATGGCCCCTGCCTATCCACGCATTGTTGGTCAGCAGGAAGCGCACGGTGTCTTTGAGCATACGGACAGGCCAATACCAGGCGTTGTCGGCAAGCGACTCGGCATCAAGTTTCCAGTCTGCCGGCAACGATATTGCCAATTCGGCCCTCTCGAGGTGCTCGTCGGCCAGATTGTCGGGCACATTCATGACATGCGCCCCCATGCCCATGGTCACCAATGTGTAGCAACTGTTGTCATCGGTCGGGGGGATGATGCAGATGTCTACCGTGAGCCTGTCGGTGCGCGCCCCCAGGAACACACTGTCATACTTGCCCAGAAAGCGCTCGATGTGCTTTCTTACGGCCTCGGCTTCTTCGCCGGTGTAACCCTTGTCGGGCGCTGTTGCCGCCTGTCTGCCGGTGGATGCGCAGTCAGCCGGACTGCTGGCTGCGTCGGCTTGCCCAGCATCGTGGCCATCGTTGCCGCTGCCGTCCTCCGGCTCCGACAAACTGTATATTTCCCCATTCTTGCGAAAATCGGAAAGGTAGAACTTGCGTCCGGGATACCGACTGAGCAGAGCCTTAAGTTTGTCAAAGCAGGCTTCCACATCGAAGACAATCAAGTCGATGTAACAATAGTCGCGCCCCATGGCTCCGCCTATCACACGCCCCAGCCCCTCGGGGGCAAGCACGTCGTTTTCTATCATGTCTTCAAGGTCGTGGCGGAAGCTGAGAGCCTCATTGGCCGAATCGTCGCCGCCATCCGTTCCAGCAGGAAATGCGATGAAGGCTGCATGTGCCCCGAAACCGTTCAAGCGGTCGAATATGCCCGTAGAGCCTGAATAATACTCTGAAACCAAAGGCATGAAGCAGGTGGATCCAACCGTCACGTCGAACCGCAATTCATTGCTCTGTTCCGGCGTTCGCATGTATGTGGCATAAGAATCGGCCGGACTTTCCACAAACTTGCGCCCACCCGCCTCAACGGTTTCTGCCATGAGCCGGCGCAGCTCGGTCAGCCTCACCATGCCATCGGCCATGCCCTGCGCCAGCTTCACATCTTTTATATACAGACAGACTACGCCTTCGCCGAGCATATTGTCCAGCATCAGCATGAACATGCCCATGCGCTGTTCCGCCTCCAACGCCACAAGGCTATCATTATAGAATGATATGGTGAAACAATTGCCGTCTTTGTCATAATCGGCCGCAACCCATACATCGTCCATATACACCTCCTTACCACCCATGCGCAGCGAAAAAGAGCTGCCTGCAGATTGGATGAAAGGCTCAACCCGCCATTTGTTCTTCAGGCTGTCGGGCATACGCGATATGACATAAGGGTAAACATGAAACAACTCGTGGGCGCCACTCACGGAGAAACTGAACTCATGGTCGCCTCCGATATTGAAAAGAACATCGTCACCCAGCAAACGCGTTCCACATGCTATGAAGTCTACCTTTTCCGCCACCGCTCCGGCATCACGTTTTTCGGCGATGCCAGCCAGCTGCTCTTCGTTGGCAGAAAGCCACTGCCAGAAATCGTCGGCCCGCTTCCTAAGCGGCAGATGTATGTTGCAAAACCTGATAAAATACAACGTATCGCCTTCGCCGGGCCTCATCCTGTCGGCCACCTTGAAATGCTCCAATGCCTCGGCGTACCTGTCCATGTAGAAGAGGGCGTAACCTATACGGAAATGCCATCTCTCATCGTGCTGCCCCTCGTCGGCCACCGACTTAAGCAGATGGTAGGCCATCTGGTATTGTTCCACATTGTTGTATGCACGGGCAAGCAAGCTGACTGTTTCGAAATCACGCTCTTGCTCTGGCATTTTCTCCAGCAGATCTATTATGCTGTGATGGTTGTCTGCATCATGCCAAAGCTCTACCAGGCGTTTCAGTTTATTGTCCATATTTGTGGTGCTGTATGTTGGTTAATATTCTATTAAATGCCTTAAATCGGGCAGACTGTCCATCGGCTCCAAATATCGCCCCTGCCACTCATGGCCGTTGATGATGTAATAGCCTAAGTAGCCTCTGGTTATTTCCAGGTTGCAAGTGTCGCCAACCATTACCGTTTGGGATTCGCTGCCGGTTGCGGTTAAGGGATATGTGACGTCATTTCCTACAAAACGCAACAACAGGATATGCTGCACGCTTCGCCCCGCACGCTTCATATAGATATCAACGACCACGGCTTTGTAAACATGGCTTTGAGGGCTTCGCCATGCATAGTTGATCCCGAGGAACGCGAGCCAGACAAAGCTGAAAAACAACACCCCCGCCAATACCCCGAGAAACAGATGCAGCATCCATAAGCCATTGCCGACAGTGTTTTTAAACCACGCCCGGAACAAGGCCGCAATGCCAAACGCGAGGCAGACAAACCAAAAGGCATAAGAAGGCACTGAAACCATTGTGCGGGAGTCAAGGAAGATGTTGGCAAACACCAAAACGGCAATTGACAATACAGACAACGCCAAGCCGATTTTGGAGCGAAGAAATGCACTGAATCGCAAAAGCCAATCAGCCCGGCGGCTTGGCTTTTGCGCCTTTTTGCGCGATGTGTTTCTGTTTCTATTATTGCCTGCATTGCCCATAACCAGCATTCTTTACCCTATGGTTTCAAGTGTGTGCGCCCGCCGACAAACCGTAAGCATGCAATCACTGCCTTGCAATATGGCACATCCTCGATTCTGACGCCCGGATTTTGCAAAGATAATGAAAACGTGAGTAATGCGAGCTCGCTTTAATATACACGGGCGCAACATATCTTTTGCAAATATACAAATAAAATCATTATATCTACATGTAGTTTCAAAAAGTGGTGAATATTTACGAAATAAAAAACCATCACAGGCAAGCCCAAGCAAGCATTGTGTAAACAATTGATTCCGCGAAGCCCAATTTAGCGAACTTCCTAATGGCCAAATGGTTGCAAAGCCGAGGCAAGCTACCGCGCGAAACAGGCCGTTTGGCAACGCAAAACAGGCCCCGGCGCCATGCAACACGGGCCGTTTGGCAACACGAAACGGGCCATAGCAGCGCACCATGACCGCGATGTAAACAAACATGACAACAACCGCGACAGCCGGAAACTCGCGGCGGGCAAAAGCGCAAAGCGGCGGGCGGGCATTGGAAACACTGCATACCGGTGTGGAAAACCAATGCACACAAACCACAATATTGGCATGGAGCATTATCAGGTTTCACTTTTTTTTTGTAAGTTTGCAGCATGATAGATTTCCCGATAGCAAAAATCAACCTGGGGTTAAACATCGTCAGACGGCGTGCAGACGGCTACCATGACCTGGAAACCGTATTCTACCCCATCCCGCTGAAAGACGCGCTGGAAGTGCAAACGATGGACGAGGGGTTCCCGTCGGCCACCGACTGCGACATAAAAGTGACTAACATAAACATCGAAGGCAACGAACAAGACAACCTGGTGGTGAGGGCCTACAACCTGATAAAAGAGCGTTACGACCTGCCGCGCATACACACCCACCTTTACAAAGGCATACCTACGCAGGCAGGCATGGGAGGCGGGTCGAGCGATTGCGCATTCATGATAAAACTGCTCGACAGGATGTTTGCCCTCGGCATGGGCGACACTGAAATGAAAGACTATGCCACAAGGCTCGGGGCCGACTGCCCGTTTTTCCTGATGGGGGTGCCGGCATACGCCGAAGGCATAGGCGAAAAGCTCGAGCCGATAGGCCTCAGCCTGGAAGGGCTGACCATAGGCATTGTCTGTCCGCACATCCCAATATCAACAAAGGAGGCTTTTTCGCGAATCAAGCCCAGGCAGACAGAAGTGAAATGCAGGGAAATAGTGATGCAACCGATAGAAACGTGGCGCTCGAGACTTACAAACGATTTTGAAGAGGGGGTGTTTGCCCTGCATCCGGAAATTGGCCTCATAAAGCAAAAGCTATACGAGCTCGGCGCAGTATATGCCTCGATGAGCGGCAGCGGCAGCAGCGTGTTCGGCCTGTTCCGCAACCCTGTCGACTTGACAGGCCTGTTCGGCGACGCATTTGTATATACGGCAAAATTGTGAAGGCTGGCTGCCACAAGGGCATAATGATGCACGGCAAGGCAGTGGGTCGCCCCCATGGGCCGGCGGCAGCGACACGCACGGGCTGGCACGACGGGCCTTACAGCTAAAAACGGCGACGCACCACAACGGTCTCTGCATGAGAAACCATCATGCGGTGCACCGCCGGAAAAGGCCGCGAAGCAACAGCAACCGAAACCATCGGGCCGACATCATGACGCAGGGCCGGCCACCCATGGCGCACGCCGCCGCAACTCGGCTAATTCAACAGCAAGCCGTCGCCGGGCTTTATCTGATAGTCGGGCGAGAGGCGGTTCATCTTGTACAGATACTTTATGCGTATGCCATACAACTGGGCTATGCTATACATCGACTCGCCCGGGCGCACATAGTGTATGCGCCCCCTGAACTCCTTGGGCACGCGCTTCTTTTTCTTCTTCAGATAAACAATGTCGCCTTCCGAAAGCACGGCATCGCGGTCGAGTTCGTTGTATTTGGCCAACGAACGGGCAGACACGTCAAGCTCTTCGGCAAGGCTGTTGAACGTGTCGCCACGGCGCACCTTTATGTAGTAATTGTCGTTGAATGCATATATGGCGTGCAGTATGCCGTTGACAGCCTGGTCTTTGGCGTGGCGGGCAAAGAACTTGTCGTAGCTCTTGGCCGTGTCGTAACGGTAAAGCCCGTAAAGCTCGATGATGTTGATAAGCCGGTTGGCATACTGCGGATTGGTGGCATAGCCGGCAGCCTTCAAACCGCGCGCCCACCCTTTGTAGTCGGTTATCTTGAGCCTGAAAAGATTGCTGTAGCGCCGCCCGTTGGCCAAAAACTTTGAGTGGTCTTCGTAGCTCTCGTATACATTCTTATAAGCCCTGAAGCACTCGTTTGGCGCATCGTCGGTATGATATGTCTTTGCCCCACGCCAACCGTGGCACTTTATGCCGAAATGATTGTTGCCGCGGCGGGCCAACTCGCTCTTGCCGGCGCCCGATTCAAAGACCCCTTGCGCAAGCGTTATGCTGGCAGGGATGCGGTATTTCATCATCTGCTCTATGGCCAAATCCTTATATTGGTCAAAATATTGTTGGTAGCTCTGGTTCCACTTCATCTGTGCCATCATCGACACTGAAAGAGAAAGCATAAGCAGAGTGATAACTCGACGTTTCATATAAAGAACTATATTTTCGTGCAAAAATACTCAAAACAATCCATTTACTACAGCATTTTTATTAAATTTGCGACAAAATTAGGATTATTATGGAAGAAAGAGTACTCAAATCGACAATAAAGGTCTGCCAGACAAACGAGCTGTCGGAAAGCGAGCAGCACCTTGTTTCGCTGGCCATCAAAGCCACCGAAAACGCTTATTCGCCATATTCGCATTTCAGCGTGGGCAGCGCCGTCTTGCTGGAGAACGGCAAGGAGATAACAGGCTGCAACCAGGAGAACGCTGCTTTCCCCGTAACGATATGCGCCGAACGCTCGGCCCTGTTTGCCGCCGGGGCTCAATACCCCTCAACACCGGTCGTGGCCATTGCCATAGCCGCGCGCAACGCCGACGGACTGCTGGCCGAGCCGGTGACGCCTTGCGGCAGTTGCAGGCAGGCGCTGGTGGAAACCGAATTCAGGCATAAGCGCAAAATACGCATACTGCTCTATGGCACCAGCCACGTGTATGTGATAGACGGAATCAACACGCTGATGCCGCTGTCGTTCACCGACGACCAGATGTAGCACCCTCACGCCCGAAATACTGATAGCATCCCACGTCAGGTGCCTGCCCGCGCTCACGCCCGTCACGGTCGAGCGGACAGGCATCGATGGCTTTTCCACGCCCGCGCGCTGTTGAAAGCGAGTCGAGGTGGAAGTCGTAATACAGGTTGTCGGTGTCTATGTTGACAAAATGGTCGGTGCCTTGGACGGTGTCCTCGGGCACTTCAAAAACCACATTGACAAACTTTTCAAGCAATAGTGAGTCGCCGATTGGTGGCGTGCGCAGTATGCAATCGTAAAACCGGTAATTGAACGCAACGAGCGTGTCGCCCGTTTCGCCCATCATCTCGTCGCTTGAATAGCCGGTGACGAGCGAATTGCGGCATTCCATCTGGTGCAACGGATAGTCGGCCTCGCCATACCTGTTGGCGAAGTGCAAAGCCACGCCACGCTGGGCATCAAACGGATAAAACTGGGCAAGGGTGCAATACAAGACAGACGCCTTGCCGCCATAGATGGCCATGCAATCGCCAAGGGTGTTGGTTATCTGGCAGTTTTCGACCTTTATGTATGCATTGTATGCCTTGATGCCTGCCCCTCTGCAATTGTGTATAGTAACATTGGCCAACGAAAGGCGCGGCGAAATGGAGTCGTAAGCCGCAGAATCGCACACTATGCCGTCGGTGGCACTGTGTATGTCGGCATAGGCTATGGTGTTGCCCGTAGACGAAGGACGGAACCGTATGCCCTGCCACTGCCCGCTCACGCGGTCGTAAGGCAGGTAATCAAACATTCGGTCGGTTCGGTCGCCGCGCAACACGACGTCGTTGCCGGCCGAACCGCTTATCACCAGACGCCCGTAGACATCGATTCCGGCATCAGAATGAAAATAGAGCTTGGTCGGGGCGGTGACCGTTAGCGTGGCGCCGCTGTCAACCGTCAGCCCGCCATACACCACGACAGGCTTCGACGAGGCTATAGTTGTGTCACGGCTTATCACAACGTTGCGGCACAGAAGGGCATCCCATGAATACGCACGCAAGTTGACGCGCTGCTCAGTGCCGCTCTCAAGGGTGAAAACGAGGTTGTCTTCCACCAGCTGGGGGTCGGAAGAGTTGGTAAGCGACGACGTGAGCTCAACAAAAACACGTATGCTGTCGCCCCCCCTTACCTCAAGGTCGCGCACAAGGCTGCCCATGGAGTTGTCGAGATATGTGCCGTCTACATTCACGCGGAAACCGCTCTGGTTGCCACGGGCAAGGCGCACCTGGCTGAGCCGCAGGCCATCATCGTTGTGATTATATACCCAAAAGGTGTATGTAGACGTTGGCACAGTACTGAAAACCGTATCCATCGACACCGTATCCTTAGAGAAACTGAGGATTGACGACGGGTTGGTAGTGAACGAGTCGTTGTCGTCGCACGAGGCGAACACAACGAAAACCAACATGATATGACAGAAAAATAATAGCCGTTTCATCATAATGATAAAACGGCTATTACTGTTATTTATTGTTCTGTGGCTTATTTCTTCTCGCCGAAATAACGCTCGTAGAGGCCGATGAAGCCTGCGCAGTGGCGTGCCTCGTCCTTTGCCATCTCGTGAACGGTGTCATGAGTGGCGTCCATGCCGGCAGCCTTGGCGTTCTTGGCAATGCGGAACTTGTCTTCGCAAGCGCCCTTCTCGGCTGCAATACGGGCTTGCAGGTTGCTCTTGGTGTCCTTCAGGACATCTCCCAGCAGCTCGGCAAACTTGGAAGCGTGCTCTGCCTCTTCGAATGCATAGCGTTTGTAAGCCTCAGCTATCTCGGGATAGCCTTCGCGGTCTGCCTGACGGCTCATGGCCAGATACATGCCAACCTCGCCACACTCGCCGTTGAAATGGGCCTCGAGGTCCTTTATCATCTCTTCGGTTGCACCCTCCTTGCGGGCTGCGCCAAGCACGTGCATTGTGGCAAACGTGGCCTGACCGTCGTCAGAGAGCTCAACAAACTTAGATGCGGGAGCCTTGCAAATGGGGCACTGCTCGGGTGCTGCCTCGCCCTCGTAGATGTAACCACATACGGAGCAAATAAACTTCTTCTTCATAATTGTATTTGTTTAGTTATTTATCCTATGCAAAGTTAGTCATAAATAATTACCCGTGCAAATATTAAACACGCATTAATATTATTTTATTCTTTCCACTTTGCGCCGTCACGCAGTATGAACTTGACCTTCTTGCCTGCAGGAATGTTTGGCTTCTCCCATTCTCCGGGGAACAGCTGTATGGTGGTTTTCTTCCCCTCGGGAGCTTTGTCAACGGCCTCTTGTACGCTGAAATAATCGCCGACACCGTTTGATGCCACAGAAATGTCATAATTCAAGAGGTGCCTCTTCAACGCGGGCACTTCCTTGGTCACGGCGTCTGCCAGCAAGCGGGCAACCACATGGGCGCCGTAAACATTGTAATGGGTGTTGTCCTGGCGGCCTTTCGGAACAGAAGGCTCTTCGCCGGGATAGAACCACATGTGAAGTTTCTTTGAGTCTTCGCGGCCAAGGCCCTGCTCCAAGTCATGCGTTATCTTATTTGCGTCGACAAAAGCCACGCCCATTTCCTTGGCAACATTCATTGGCGCAATACGGTAATCGCCGTGTGTGTCTACCAGTATGTCGCCCTCGTCTTCGGGCTTCTGGCCCTTGGTCATGCCTGTGGTGTTACGCAAAGCCTCATCATCGTCGTTCTTGGGGGGCTCTTTCATGAAGTTACGGCGCACGACGCAATTGAACAATACAGGTATTCCTCCTTTGTCGCGGGTCTCCCTCACAAACTTGCGGAGGTTTTCGTCGAATGTCAACCCGGGCTCTGTATGCCTGTCGGGCTTGGGCTTTTCGTCGTTATGACCGAATTGGATAAACACGTAATCACCCGGTTTTATCTTTTCGACCACCTTCTGCCACCGGCCCTCATCTATGAAACTCTTCGACGAACGCCCGTTGACGGCGTGATTGTCAACCCTTATCCCGTCGTCAAAATAACATGGAAGGGCCATCCCCCAGCCACGTTCAAGGTTGCCGTTCTTCAAGCTCTTGTTTGCCATGGTAGAGTCGCCAATCATGAAAATGGTGACTACGCCGTCTCTCTTGAATGCAGACAACACAAAGACCATGATGGCTGCATAAATCAAAATCCTTAGTTTTTTCATCTGTCTTAGTATTTAGTAAAAGTAAAGATAGCGGCCCGCCCACCGGCAGGCCGCATTGTCAATAAGCAATCAAATGCCTTTTATTTGGCTCACAAGCTCTTCGCAGTCAACCAGTCGCTGGTCGCCTGTGGCCATGTCGCGCAAAGTCACCTTGCCTTCCGCAATCTCATTGTCGCCTGCCAAGGCCACGAAACGGATGCCTTTGGCATTGGCGTAGGCCATCTGTTTCTTCATCTTGGCTGCATCGGGGAACAGTTCGGTCCTTATGCCGGCGTTACGCGCTGCTGCCACCAAAGGCAGGCAATAATCCACCTCGGCATCGCCGAAATTGATAAACAGCAACTGCGTGCCGTTCACAGCGTCGTCGGGATACAGCTCCAGGGCGTTGAGGACATCAAAGATACGGTCTGCCCCGAAAGAGATTCCGACACCACTGAGGCCCGGCATGCCAAATATGCCGGTCAAGTTGTCATAGCGTCCGCCGCCGGTTATGCTGCCCATGGGTGTGTCAAGGGCCTTAACCTCGAATATGGCACCCGTATAATAGTTCAAGCCGCGGGCCAGGGTGAGGTCAAGGTCGATGCAATTCTTCAGGCCGGCAGCCTTCAGTGAGTTGAGTATGAACCTGGTCTCGTCTACGCCTTTCATGCCGGTCTCGCTTCCGGAGAGCAGTCCGGCAATGACGTCGAGCTTTTCCTCGTTGGTCCCTTTCATGTTGATTATGGGCTGAAGCTTGTCGATTGCCTCTTCAGAAATGCCGTCGGCGCGAAGCTCCGCGTTGACGTTGTCGATGCCAATCTTGTCCAGTTTGTCGATAGCAACGGTAATGTCAACAATCTTGTCGGCCTCGCCGATAACTTCGGCTATGCCGGACAGTATCTTGCGGTTGTTGATTTTTATCGCCACCCTGATGCCGAAGCGACAGAAAACCGTATCTACTATCTGCATCAGCTCAACCTCGTTGAGCAGTGAATCGCTGCCGACGACATCGGCATCACATTGATAGAACTCACGGTAACGGCCTTTCTGTGGGCGGTCGGCACGCCATACTGGCTGAATCTGGTAGCGCTTAAAGGGCAGCTGAAGCTCGTCGCGGTGCATGACGACATACCTTGCGAAAGGCACGGTAAGGTCGTAACGCAAGCCTTTCTCACACAGCCTTGAAGCCAAGTGCAGCGAATTGCGCTCACAAAGTTCCTCGTCTGTCACCTTGCTCAGATAGTCGCCGCTGTTCAATACCTTGAACAACAGTTTGTCACCTTCCTCCCCGTATTTGCCCATTAGGGTCTGGAGGGTTTCCATGGCAGGCGTCTCTATCTGCTGATAACCATAGAGCGAAAACACCGAACGTATGGTGTCGAATATATAATTGCGCTTGGCCATCTCCACAGGAGAGAAGTCGCGTGTGCCTTTAGGTATGCTTGGTTTTTGTGCCATCACTCTCTTACTATTGTCTGCTCCCTGTCGGGGCCTATTGAAATAATCTTTATCGGTGTCTCGAGCTCTGCTTCAAGGAATGCGACATATTCGCGGAACTCCCTCGGGAACTCGTCTTCGGAAGTAAACTTCGTCATGTCTGTCTTCCAGCCGCGCATCTCCTTGTATACCGGCTCTATGCCTTCCTCAATGTTGTACGGGAAATAATCAATCTGCTTACCGTTCTGCCTGTATGCCACACAAGCCTTGATTGTGTCGAAACCGTCGAGCACATCGCTCTTCATCATGATGAGCTGGGTAACGCCATTCACCATGATTGCATACTTCAACGCCACCAAGTCAATCCAGCCACAGCGGCGCTCGCGCCCTGTAACGGCCCCATACTCATGGCCGAGCTGGCGAATTGTGTCGCCTACCTCGTCGAAAAGCTCCGTGGGGAACGGGCCTGCCCCAACGCGGGTGCAGTAAGCCTTCATAATGCCATACACGTCGCCGACCTTGTTCGGGCCTATGCCGAGACCGGTGCATGCGCCTCCGCAAATTGTGTTTGAAGACGTAACAAAGGGGTATGAGCCGAAATCGACGTCGAGCATCGTGCCCTGCGCTCCCTCGCACAGGATGCTCTTGCCCTCGCGCAGCAGACCGTTCACCTCGTGTTCAGAGTCGACTATCTGGAAGTTACGCAAGTAATCGATGCCCTTCATCCAGTTTTTCTCAACCTCGGTGATGTCATACTCATATCCCATAGACTTCAGGATAGACTCATGTCGGGCCTTGCATGCATTATACTTCTGGTCGAAGTTCTCGAAAATATCACCCACCCTGAGACCGTTGCGGGATATCTTGTCGGTATAAGTGGGCCCGATGCCTTTGCCAGTAGTGCCAACCTTGCTCTTGCCTTTGGCTGCCTCGTAAGCGGCGTCGAGCACACGGTGCGTAGGCATTATAAGGTGGGCTTTCTTTGAAATGTGCAAATGGTTGCGCAGGTCGTGACCGCTTGCCTCGAGAGCCATTGCCTCCTCCATAAACAAGTCTGGAGCAAGAACAACGCCATTGCCTATAATGTTAACCTTGCCTCCCTGGAAGATGCCTGAAGGTATGCTACGCAATACGTACTTCTGCCCTTCAAACTCCAATGTGTGGCCAGCGTTGGGGCCACCCTGGAAGCGTGCAACCACATCATATTGAGGTGTAAGCACGTCGACCACCTTCCCTTTTCCTTCATCGCCCCACTGCAAGCCCAGCAGGACATCAACTTTACCCTTGTTCATTATTCTTGTCTTTATGTGATTTCTGTTTTGTCTCATTGGCTTTCTTACGCTTCATCCGGGCCAGGCAGGAACTGCACACCCCGTAGATGTAAAGCGAATAACCGTCTTTGCGAAACCTCTTCAAGTGCAGGTTGTTGATGGCAAGGCTCACCTCAGGGAGCTTTATCTCAACCACCTTGCCGCATATTGTGCACACCTGATGGCTGTGGCTGCCGTTGTTGTAACAGGCCTCGTATTTGGTTGAACCCTGGAACCTGTGGCGCAACACGAGCCGCAACTCCATGAACAGCCGCAACGTGTTGTAGAGCGTGCCGCGACTTACTGGGAAATGGCACTCGTCGCTCAGCTTTGCACTTAGCTCGTCGAGAGTGAAGTGTCCGTTGATGCTGTATATGGCATCAAGTATCGCATAACGCTCGGGAGTCTTGCGATAGTTGTTCAGTTCCAGGTACTCTGTCAATATCTGGTGTACAGATGCTTTTGCGCCTTCCTTCATTTCACCATACAGTCATAAACCGCACAAAGTTACACAAAATCGCCGAAACGAACGAATAAATGACAAGAAATGCCACAATAATGTTTCACACGAGGCGCCACGAAGCCAGCATGCAGCAAGCTAGCCGGCCGGTCGGCAGCCTTTCTTTGACACACAGAGCCACGGCATCGACCATGATGCCGCGGCTCTGTCGTGTCCATGTGGCTTTCAGCCCGCTGTGGCTGCAATCAAGCCGCATGCCCCTCACCATCCATAAGGCACGAGGCTGTGTCATCAGAAAGCATATCCCATGGTGAAGAGCACCTGGTGGCGCTTGTTGCTAACGTCGGTCGACGAGGCCAGGTTTCTCTCACCGTCGGGCATGGCGGCCGAGCCGAAGTCGGTAAACGGATGGAAATCGCCGTTCTGGACGGAATACTGATAAGCCACGTCGAACGAGAACTTCTTCACACTGTAGCCCAAGCCGCAGGTAATGCGGTTTGTTGCCTTCCAGTTTGTATAGTCGGTCGACGAGGTGTAGTAAGTGCCCGGCGAATCAACAGTGTAGTCCTTGTAGCCATTCTTGTTGTACATAGGCGACACGTAGTTGTAACCAAGCCTTATGGCCAGGGCGGCGTCGGGCTTAAACTCCAAGCCGACCTTGAGCGTGCTCACGCCTTTCAGTGTGCGGTCTGTATGCGAATTCATGGCCTTGTCGCTGCTGCTGCTCTCGTAATAGTCGCCATAATACCAGTCGTAACCGCCTCCGTCGTTTATCCTCGTGTCAAGTTTGCCATAGTTGGCATAATCATAGCTTGCTCCCACGGCGAGGTAGTTGCCAAACGTTGTACCGAGGCTCAGGCCGAACTTCCACGGGGTGTAGAGCTTGAAATCGTAAGCCTCGTCGCTCGTACCAGAGTCATACTCACCCAGGTCGGTATTGTTTGCCAAGACCGTATGGCTGCGAGTAGACAGGTCATACCACGTAGGTGTCGACGCCGAAATGCCAATCCTGAACGGAGAATTCTCTATTGGCCTGAATATCATGCCAAACTTTATGTTGAAACCCGTGCCCGATATTATTCGCTCATCGCCTATGGCTACGCTCCCAACCGGAGTGCCTTCGCTGGAGACGAGGTTTTCTGAATACTCGCTGTAGCCGTTGTAGTTTACGTCATGAATGCCTACGGTAAGGCCGAGATACAGCCGGTCGTCGATGTTGCCGCTGATGTTGAAGTCGTATTCGCCAATGTAACCGCTGCTTGCCCGGTTGAACGCATACGCAGTGGCGTCGTTGTATCCATACGACGGCACCCCATCCTCGTCGTGGGTTGTAAGGAACGCATTGTAATAAAGGTAGTCGACAGAGTTGAACATGTTGTTGTCACCCACCAGGTCACCTTTGTCGTTGGGCCCTACGGAAAACAGTCCGCCGGCTCCCTTGAGGTAAGAGAGCTTGTTTTGCGAAGCCCCCGAGAGCACGTTGGCAGCCGAAAGAATCTGGTTGAAATTAGTGCTCTTGTGATAATTGAACGCAAAATTGACAAACGACTTCCTACCGTTGCGCATCGAATAAACGAACCCCACCTGGTCGAAGCTCATGTTTGTCTTGTTTGCATTGTCAAAGTCTCTGGCATCTTGCTGCGACACGAAGCCAAAGGATATCTTGGCCTGCGAGTGGCGGAAGAGCCCTATGCCGGCCGGATTGGTGCCTATGGTCGACAGGTCGGCCCCAAGGGCGTCCAAAGCGCCGCCCATTCCAACGTAGCGGGCAGTGCCGTTAAGGTCTTCTGTGGCTATGCGCGCATTCTCGTAAGTCTCTTGGGCGGTGGCCGAAGCTGCCGCCACCAAGGCCACAAGCATCAATATCTTTCTATCCATAATAAATCCTTTTACGAAAAAACAATACTAAATATTTACTCAATCACCTGCGTCCGCGGAACCCTCCGCCTCCGCCACGGCTGCCGCCACCACCACGGCTGCCACTGAAACTGCCGCTGCTGCGGCTGCCGCCAAACGAGCTGCCGCTACTGTACGACGGCCTGCGCGTGGTTGTCGTGGTCACCCTGTTCGACGAGCGGTTGCCGCTGAAGTTGGTCGATGGCCGGCGGCTCGTGCTCACAGTGTTGCCGCGGTTGCCCCTGTAGCCCCGGAAGCCGTTGCCTCCCGACAAACGTCCGTCCCTGCTGACATATCCGTGGTTTGACGTGCCAGTGATTCCGCGGTAAGGCCGGTAATATGAGCCGGCATACCAGTAGTGGTGATGCGGGTACCAACTATAGTAATGCCACGGGTAATGATACCATCCGGAATAATACCACGGCGAATACCAGTAACCGTAATACCACGGATCGTTCCACCACCACGAGTCCCAGCGGCCGTCGTTGTAGCCGGCCCAGTAAGGCTCGAACCACGAGTAGTCGTCGAAACGGCTCATCTGCCGCGTGCACTCATAGTCACGCAGGCTGTCGGGGTAAACGCCAACAGTGCCGTCGAAGTCGATTATGTCGTTGCCAGCAGAGTCTATCTGCTGCACATAAGTGCCCTGCCTGTTATACTCATCGACATCACGCTGACTGCCTATATAGTACGTGGGAGCGGGCTCTTCCGCCACTTCGCTAACAGGAGCGTCGGCAGACTCTGACGGCACGAAATACATGTCATCTTGGGCTGCGACACTGACCGGAATCGCGAATGATACGGCCAATAACATTGCCAGCTTGTTCATATACAACCTCCTTTTCTTTTTTTGACTATCATATTGCGCTACAAAGTTACTTGTTCTTTCTATGCAAAAATACGGAAAAAACCTAAACCCGTGTAGGGATTCGCCTATTTTTTGTATTTTTGCAAGCCAAATTAACATCAATACATCATGAAATACTACGAAGTTGAGTTTAAGATAACAGCTCCCGCCGATGCCATGCAAGACGCGCGCGACCTTATCGCGGCCCTTGCGGGCGACGAAGGCTTCGAGGCTTTCGAAGAAACCGACTGCGGGACAAGGGGCTATGTGCAGACCGGGGCATTCGATGGCGGCGCCATCGACAGGCTTGTAGAGGACTTCCCGATGGACGGTGTGAAGATTGCCTACACCATCAGGGATGCCGAATACAAAGACTGGAACGAGCAATGGGAGGAAAACGGCTTTGAGCCGATAACCATTGGCAGCCGCTGCTGCATACACGACGGGCGACATCTGCCCCAAAGCCACTTCGACATTACCATTGAGATTAATGCCCGCCTGGCGTTCGGCACAGGCACTCACGAGACCACGAGGATGATGGTGGCATGCCTGCTTGACGCCAGGCTCGAAGGCAAGGCCATGCTCGACTGCGGATGCGGCACCGGCATACTGGCCATCACTGCATTGAAGTTGGGCGCGGCACGTGCCGTGGGTTACGACATCGACGAATGGAGCGTTGACAACGCACGCCACAACTCTGAGGCCAACAACGTTGGCGGAAGGTTTACTGCCATGCAGGGCGACGCCAATGTGCTTGACGCGGTTGACGGAGAGTTTGACGTGGTGGCTGCCAACATAAACCGCAACATACTGCTTGCAGACATGCCTCGTTTTTTCTCGAAGATGAAGAAGGGCGGCCTGCTCATGCTTAGTGGTTTCTATACTGAAGACGCCCGATTGATATCGACACGCGCCGCGGAGCTCGGACTGAAGCAGGCTGGTGCAGCCAGCGACAACGGATGGGCTTGCATGGTGTTTGAAAGATAGCCCGCAGGCTAACGGGGCCATCAGGCAGCATGCACCAAACGGCGCTATGGCCTGCCCCGATGTCAAGATTTATCTTCCACTTTGACGCAGGCAGGCAACTACCTGAGTGGCAGCACGTTGCAAAACCGTATGTTTTGGGTTGCCATACGGCCCGTTTCACAATGCGGAACAGGCCGTATGGCAACGCAAAAAGGGCCATTTAGTGACCAGATGTGCACTAAACAGCCGAAAAAGGCAAAACTTGTCGGGATTGTTTATCACCGCAAACACCCACAGACAACAGCCGCTGGAAAGAGCTGCCCGACCGCCCGAGGATGTCAGTCGTACCACGAATCGTCTTCGTCGCCGTCCTGATTGCCTATCGTCAGGCGCAGCAAGTCATAGTAACTGCCGTTGTATATGTCAAAGTCAACATAGCCCTTTATGCCCGGCAGGCGCCCGCAGTCGGTGTGCTGCCAGAACTTCCACTTGCCCTTATACTCCACCTTGTCTACATAGTAGTGTGCAATCCAATATGGGTAAGCGTCGAACACCGAGTCGCTCAGGTAAGCCATCTTGAACTTATAGTATGTATATATGATTGGCTTTACCCCGTAATGCCTCTCAACCAAGCGCAGCCAGGTGAGCACGCTCTCCTTGAACTCCTCGGTTGTCTGCGTTTTGGGCTTGCGTTCCACGTCGAGCACCGGCGGCAAGTCGCCCTCCTCAAGCTGCACGTTGCTCAGGAAATACTCGGCCTGTGCCCTCCCTGACGACGTGGTGCTCCAGAAATGGTAAGCCCCTCTGACAAAGCCATATTCGCGGGCCTGATGAAAATTCTCCTTGAAACGCCTGTCGAGGTTGCTTGCTCCCTCGGTCGCCTTTATCATGACAAAGCGCACCGGGTACTTGTCTATCATGCCGTTGTTCCTTAGCACCTCCCAGTCTATCTCGCCCTGGTGGTGGCTTATGTCTATGCCGTGTATCTCGTAGCCTTCGGGATAAGAGGCGTCGCCATACAACGCTCGCCACCTGAAGCCGAAAGGACTGACAAAAAAGTAGTAGAAAGCCCAGACGTATGCCCCCACAATCAAGCCTCCGCCGATGAGCCACGCCCACCCCGGCAGCTTACGAAACAACCACGAATACAGCGACCGGGGCTTCGACCTCCTGCGCGAACTGCCTGATGCAGGCCTACGGACAGGACGCTGCCGCCCCTTGCGGCGTGAATTTGTTGACGGCATACTGACTGGCTATAGCATTATTAAGCAAACATCACACATTGCTTTTATGCAACTTGCGTACATAAAAACAACATGTGATGTCATGATTATACAGAATGCATTATTTCACGTGCTCCAAAGCAAGGGTCTTTGTGGGCTGGTCGCACACTTCGCTCGGGCCCCAATACTGTATAGGGCCGGGGTAAACGTAGCATGTTTCCTTTGCCCACCTGTCGCGGCAGCCCACGAACGTCTTGAACGGATTGCCATCGAGGTCTACCAGCGCCTTGCGTATCACAGGCTTCATCTTGCCGTTGCGACGCTCCATGTTCATCATCATGGTGATTGGCACGCCTCCGGCCACCCACTCTTCTGCCGGGCGGGTTGTGTTCTTCACGATGGCCATGTAGCCCGTCTTGCCGTTGGCAATGAGCTGAGCGGCGCTCGTTCCGAGTGCATAGCAGTAGTCGGCGTCGAAGTTTGAGGGCGCAGCGCAACGGCCTTCGTATCCGAAGAAGTGGTGCTGTGCGGCAAAGTTGCCCACAAACTTGCCTTCAGCCTTCCATTTCTCGAGTTTTGCGGCGCACATGTCTGAAAGCAGCTTCTCTGTCTCGATGAGCGAAACCTGAACGTTTCCGTGCGGGTCGCGGTCAAGCGAGAGCTGACGGGCAACGTCGGCGGGAAGCGTCTCGAATGTAGCGGCGTTCTCCTTGGAGAGATGGGCGATGATGTATTCACGCTGCGCGTCTGCATCCAGGTCCTTATACTCGGCACCGTGGGCGGCCAGCAAGTCGTTGAGCTCCTGGATCAACCTGCCGATGGCGGGTATGAACTCTATCAGGCCCTCGGGAACAATGACCGTTCCGAAGTGGTTGCCCTGCGATGCACGGAATGCAATCACCTGGCAAAGGTTGTCTACAATCTGGTTGAGGGTCATGTCGTTCTTCTCCACCTCCTCTGAAATGATGCACACGTTGGGCTGGCACTGCAGGGCGCACTCAAGCGCGATGTGGCTTGCGCTGCGGCCCATCACCTTGATGAAATGCCAGTATTTACGTGCCGAGTTGCAGTCGCGCTCTATGTTTCCAATCAATTCAGAGTAAGTCTTGGTGGCTGTGTCGAATCCGAACGATGTCTCTATCTGCTCGTTCTTGAGGTCGCCGTCGATGGTCTTCGGGCAACCAATCACTTGCACGCCGCAGTTCTTGGCCGCATAGTACTCGGCAAGCACGCATGCGTTGGTGTTTGAGTCGTCACCACCGATTATCACGAGGGCCTTGATGTCAAGCTCACGGAGTATCTCAAGACCTTTCTCAAACTGCTCTTCCTCCTCGAGCTTCGTGCGCCCAGAGCCAATCATGTCGAAACCGCCGGTGTTGCGGTAGTCGTCAACAATCTCCTTGGTCAGCTCCATGTAGTCGTGCTCCACCAAGCCATTGGGCCCCAAGATGAAACCGTACAGGCGGTTTTCCGGGTTTAGTTTCTTAATCTGGTCAAACAGCCCAGTTATCACATTGTGTCCGCCGGGGGCCTGGCCACCGCTGAGAATCACGCCTACGTTAATCCTCTTGTTGTTCGGTTCATCACTTTCAACGAACTCGACAACCGGCATACCATATGTATTGGGAAACAAGTTCTTTATCTCTTCCTGGTTATCCACGCTCTGTGTAGGAGCGCCCTCCTTAACTTTTACTGCTCCGTTAAGAGCCTTCGGCAACTTTGGCTGGTATGCAGCTCTCTCTTTCTGCAAAGCACTTTTTTCCATATTTAAATTGTTTACGAAATGATATGTATCCTTTTTCGATGTGCAAAAGTAAGCAATAATAATCAGAATCACTTTGCGAATAGTAGCCAATAACGATATTTTAATATTTTTTTCATAGAAAACCATTGCACGTAGAGATAAAAACAGTATCTTTGACGAAAGAAAGAATAACTGGACTAATTAAGCAAGGAGGAAACACAATCATGCCAAACAAAAGAACATTGAAAAGAGAAATCAAGCAGACTTGCCTGGACATCTTCGCAGAATGCGTTGCAGTATCTTTGTACGGAACCCCAAAAGAGAAAGAATGTGCAGAGGCGCTGATGCACACCCTGATAAAGACAGAGAGCGATTTCATAAGCCGTATTTCCCATCCGGAACCCGGTTTGCCCGCCAAAGCATACTTCAACGACTTAGTCAACAAGTTCAACGAGCAAATCTCTGAAATCATCAACCAAATAAAAATCTCGGAATAAGAGTGCCATTGAAATGCTGAAATCACTTTGCCGCTGGATATTATTCAAGCGCATGGGGTGGACAACCAATGTTACAGAGGCACACCCCGACAAATTTATAATATGCTTGGCACCGCACACAAGTAATTGGGATTTTATAATTGGTTTGCTGTATTCACGTGCTGAAGGCCTGAAGAGCAACTTTCTGATGAAGAAAGAATGGTTCTTTTGGCCTTTAGGGTGTTTTTTCAGGAAAATAGGCGGCATACCCGTATGGCGCAGCAAGCACACAAACATGACAGACAACCTGGCCAAGACTGCGGCCGAATCTGCAACATTCCAACTCTGCATCACCCCGGAAGGCACTCGCTCGGCCACGGCCGAATGGAAAAAAGGGTTCTATTACATTGCCGCAAAAGCCAACATGCCGATACTGCTGTACGGAATCGACTATAAGAAAAAACTAATAGAATGCACGCGAACAATAATGCCTGACGGCGACATCGACAGGCAGATGCGCGAAATCAAACTGTATTTCAAACGCTTCGAGGGCCTGAAGCCGGAAAACTTCACCACGGGCGACATATAGAGACAAATGGATATCCGATATACTTCCATAGCCATGGCATTGCTCATGGCCGCGGTTGGATTTGCCCAAACGGCCGAACAAGAGCGGAAAATGGCACAAAAGCTTGAGGCATATTTCGCAAAGTACAAGCCAAAGAAGCAAGAGTTGGCGCAAGCTCCGAAGATGCTCAGCTACAAGGTCGACAACAACAAGAAGACGTTGGTAATCAATGCCGACGGCACTTTTGCCGCACAGGAGTTCTCTGAGGAGACAACTGCCGACATATACAAGCGCGTCAGGAAAGCCATACCGAAGCCGTACAGGAAATACGCCATAACCATCATAACCAACGGGATGGCCATTGAAGACCTGGTTCCGCACAGGATAATAAGGAAACCTGGCAAAATAAACCTATGGGGAGACATCGATTACGACGGGAAACCATGGGTGAGCAACGCCTCTTCGCCTATAGAGCCGACCCACGGGCTACAGAACAGGCACATCTCTTTGTGGGCTAGCCATGGCCGATACTTTGACTCCGACAAGGGCAAATGGAAATGGCAACGCCCCAAACTGTTCGGAACGACCGAAGACCTGTTTACCCCCACTATCGTCATACCTTACCTCATACCGATGCTCGAGAACGCCGGCGCCATTGTGTTTACGCCACGCGAACGCGACATGCAGAAGCATGAGGTCATTGTAGACAACGATGACAGGCAACAGGGGACACGGTACATCGAAGTCAACTCGAAGCACGAGTGGCACAACACAGGCGACAAGGGGTTCGCATCGCACAATGGCACGTATACCGACGGCGAGAATCCGTTTGTTGCCGGGACGGCCCGCATGGCCCAAGCCACGGGAAGCAAGAAAAGATACAGCATCATATCATACCAGCCCAACTTCCCGGCAGAAGGGCGATATGCCGTGTACGTAAGCTACCAGACACTGGAAAACAGCGTCGACGACGCAAGGTATACAGTATGGCACAAAGGTGAGAAGACCGAATTCCGAGTCAACCAACAGATGGGCGGAGGCACTTGGGTCTACTTGGGCACGTTTGATTTCGATGCAGGCAGCGACGAGTTCAACCGCGTTGTGCTTACAAACCAAAGCTCGCGCCGCGGTGTCGTGACTGCAGACGCCGTGCGCTTTGGCGGCGGCATGGGCAACATTGAGCGCGGGGGACAGACGAGCGGCTTGCCACGGAGCATGGAAGGAGCACGCTACTATGCCCAATGGGCCGGCATGCCATACACGGTCTACAGTTCGCGCAATGGCACAAACGACTATGCCGACGACATAAACGTGAGGTCGTTCATGACCAATTACCTTGGCGGAGGCTCATGCTACATGCCCACAACCGACGGAAAGAAGGTGCCGTTCGAGCTTTCGTTGGCAATACACAGCGACGCCGGGTACGCCAAAGACGGCGTGGGGCTCATCGGCTCGCTCGCCATCTGCACGACAAGGTTCAACGGCGGCAGGCTAAATGCAGGCATATCACGCTTAGCCTCACGCGACCTGGCCGAGGCATTGCTTACGAACACCACGCGCGACCTGCAATACAAATACGGCAGTTGGAGCAAGCGCGACCTGCTCGACAAGAACTATTCGGAAACCAGGGTGCCCGGAGTGCCAAGCGCAATACTTGAAACAATGTCACACCAGAACTTTCCCGACATGCGCTACGGGCAAGACCCAAACTTCAAGTTCACCCTTGCCCGATCCATATATAAGACCATCCTGCGCTATATATCAGAACAACACGGCCACCCCTACGCCGTGACGCCACTGACACCGCAGAACTTCAGCATCGAAGTGTCGGGCAAAGGCGAAGCCACACTGAGATGGCAGCCGGTAGACGACCCGCAGGAAGCCACGTCACACCCCACGGGCTACATAGTGTACACAAGCTACGGGCACAGTGACTTCGACAACGGCACATACATCAGAGGCAAGAACAGCCACACTGTGAGGCTCGACCCTGGTGTGCTATACAGTTTCCGCGTGGCGGCAGTGACGCGCGGCGGCAAGAGCTTCCCAACCGAAGTGCTGTGCGCCATGTACAACCCCGGGGCAGAAAAAAGCATACTTATCGTCAACGGATTCCAGCGCCTGGCCTCGCCTGCCGTACGCGACAACGCCGAGGAACAAGGCTTTGACTTCGACGCCGACCCGGGCGTGACGCTCGGAAGCACCGGGGGCTGGGTGGGCCGGCAGGTCTGCTTCGACCGCGACAAGATGGGCATTGAAGACGAAAGCGGCCTTGGCTGGAGCAACGACGACTTCAGCGGGATGGTAATGGCGGGCAACGACATGGACTATGTGCGTTGCCATGCCGAGGCAATCATGGCAAACAAACGCTACAACATTGCAAGCTGCTCTGACGAAGCCGTCGAAAGCGGAAGCGTAAACCTGTCACACTACCAGATGGTAGACCTTATACTGGGACTGGAGCGCAACGACGGGCACAGTCTGAAATACTACAAGACGTTCTCGACCATGATGCAAAGCCAGCTGAAAGACTATACCGCGCGCGGCGGAGCGGTGTTGGCCAGCGGAGCATACATGGGCAGCGACATGCAAAAACCGGCAGAACAGCAGTTTCTGGCCGACATACTGAAATTCCAATACACAGGCAACAGCCGCACGCGCGGTGGCTCGGTCTACGGGCTCAGCACCACGATGCAGATATACGACACGCTAAACGAGCAACACTACTGCGTGGCCTCGCCCGAAGTGCTGCGCCCCATCTGGCCGGCATTTGCCGCCATGCGCTATCCCGACGGGCGCGATGCGGGGGTTGCCTACCGCGGTGCCGACTACCGTTCGTTTGCCATGGGCTTCCCGCTTGAATGCATAAAAGACGCCGAAAAACGGCAGTCGATAATGCAAGGCATACTCAACTTCTTGCTCGAATGACAGTTGCGGACATGACAAACGAAGAAACTATCAACCTGAAAATCATCGCCACAAGCGACGTGCATGGCTTCTTCCTGCCATACGACTTCATCGAACAGCGCCCCACCCCGGGCTCTTTGGCCAGGGTTTGCTCTTATGTCAAGAAGGAAAGGGCCAAGTATGGCAGCAACCTGATACTCATTGACAATGGCGACATACTGCAAGGGCAGCCAATATGCAACTATTTCAACTCGATAAAGCCACAGTCAACGAACATTGCTTCGCAAATGCTCAACTACCTGGGATACGATGCTTGCACCATTGGCAACCACGACATAGAAACCGGCCACGGCGTATATGACAAATGGGCTGGCGAAACCAATTGCCCGGTCGTAGCGGCAAACATCATTGACACAGCAAGCGGCAAGCCGTATTTCAAGCCATACACCATGATTGAAAGGCAGGGCATAAGGATTGCCATTCTCGGAATGGTGACTCCGGCGGTGCCCAACTGGCTCAACGAGAGCCTGTGGAGTGGCATGCGCTTCGAGAGCATAGCCGACTCGGCCAGCAAATGGGTGAAGCTGATTAGGGAAAAGGAAGCCCCCGACCTGACCATCGGACTGTTTCACAGTGGATGGAACGGAGGCATAAGCACCACCCACTGCAATGAAGACGAGGTTGAACGGGTGGCCCACCAGGTGGAAGGCATCGACGTGATTTTCTTTGGACACGACCACACAACAAGGCAGGCTACAATTTGCAACGGTGACAACAGCAGTGTGGTTTGCCTCAACCCCTCGTGCGACGCAAGGGCCGTGGCCTCGGCGGAAATAAAGGTTGAGAAGGCCGGCAACAAAATCTCAAGCAAGAGGATAATCGGCGAAATTGTCGACATAACCCATGAACGCGCCGACGTTGGCTTTGAAATGCATTTCCGACAAGCCCGGGACGAGACAAACGACTTTTGCCGCCGGCGCATCGGACTGATTGAAAGCAGCATCAACACCAACGACTGTTTCTTCGGGTGTGCGCCATTCACCGACCTGATACACAACTTGCAGCTTGCCATAACGCATGCCAACATATCGTTCAATGCACCATTGTCGTTCAACAGCAAGATTGAAAAAGGCGACATCAGAGTAAGCGACATGTTTAAACTGTACAGATATGAAAACCAAATATATGTAGTCAAGATGACCGGGCGCGAAATAAAAGACTACCTTGAAATGAGCTATGGGCTATGGGTGGGCACTATGGCGTCGGAAGAAGACCACATAATGCTGATGGAAAAGGAGACGAAAGCTGGCAAAGTGAGATACAGGTTCAAAAACCTTACATTCAATTTTGACAGCGCGGCCGGCATAGATTACGATGTGGACGTGACGAAACCTGCCGGTGAAAGGATTAACGTCAAATGCATGTCGGGCGGCGGCATGTTTGACTACAGCGCATGGTACACGGTGGCTATGAACAGCTACCGCGGCAATGGGGGCGGCGAACTGCTGACCAAGGGCGCCGGCATACCCACTACAGAACTGCCCCGGCGCATCGTATGGCAAAGCACCAAAGACCAACGCCAGTGCCTCATGGAGGAAATAGAACGCATGGGCACAATCACGCCAAGGGCCAACAACAACTGGCGCTTTGTGCCCCTGGAATGGGCCGGCCGAGCCATCGAGCGCGACAGGCGCCTCATATCGGGCTCACAGCCATGACGCCCAACCATCTTTGACAATAATCACGAAAGACGAACACAAAACAAAACGAAACGATGAAGCACTATTATTTTGCATTCTACGGCAACGACTTGCTGTTGGAACGACAGGACGACGGAACGTATTCAATACCCTACAGAGAAGAACCGCCTACTGCAACGGACGGAAAGATGGCCATGCTTGACGTAGCATACGCAGACGGCACGACAGCAAAGACATACAGACTGGACTCGCCGGAGACCGGCGACGGAAGGCTTGAACTGTGCGGACTTAGAAAAAGCTACTACAAACTGACTTACGAACTTTACGTGAAGGCCGGCAAATGTGAGGAGCTTCTGTATTGGGACTCGCACAACAGGTATTGCGGAATATGCGGGTCTAAAATGGAGAAGCACACGGACATAAGCAAAAAATGCGTGAAATGCGGCAACGAGGTATGGCCACAACTGTCGACGGCAATCATTGTGTTGGTGCACCGCGACAACGATGTGCTGCTGGTTCATGCAAAGAATTTCAAAGGCAACTTCTTCGGACTTGTGGCTGGTTTCGTTGAGACGGGAGAGACGCTTGAGGAGGCCGTGAAACGCGAAGTAATGGAAGAAACTGGCCTGCAAATTAAGAACATACGCTATTTCGGCAGCCAACCATGGCCGTATCCTTGCGGACTGATGGTCGGGTTCAACGCCGACTACGACAGCGGAACGCTTAAACTGCAGCACTCGGAACTGAGCGCGGGGGCTTGGTTCAACAAATCAGACTTGCCGGAGATACCCGAAAAGCTGTCGATAGCCAGAAAACTCATTGACGCGTGGCTGCAAGAAGACTGCCACGCGGCACAGAATGGCTGACAAGGCTGCAAACACCACGCAATGGCCTGATAGTCACAATCTTACAAAAACGGTCGTTTTGCATTGCAAAACGGCACAAACAACCATGCAGTACGGCCCGTTTGACACAATCAAACGGGCCGTATTGCATGATGACCTGTAGAAAATCCCACGACACTCTGCGCGAATTTTCAAGCCAACTCAATGAAGTGATTTAAACTTTTTGTTTTCGTGAAATTTTCTTCAGTAACAAGACTGCAA
>OGCN01000181.1_pt1 | contig 109569 bp, 118 predicted proteins | sample 1570181 | NCBI WGS metagenome assembly OGCN01 (sample SAMEA4370584, study PRJEB24528) | human gut metagenome | reverse complement strand
TACAACCATTGTGTGGAACAGGTGTAACATCCTGAATACTTGTTACTTCAATACCACAAGCCTGAATTGCACGGATAGCAGCTTCACGGCCTGAACCTGGTCCCTTAACCATTACTTCTACTGACTTCAATCCGTGAGGCAGTGCAGCCTTTGCTGCTGTCTCTGCAGCCATCTGAGCTGCATATGGAGTAGACTTTTTAGAACCACGGAATCCAAGTCCACCTGCACTTGCCCAGGAAATAGCGTTTCCTTCCATGTCTGTCAGTGTTACGATTGTATTGTTAAAAGATGACTGAATATGTGCCTGTCCGCGGTCAATATTCTTTTTGACGCGCTTCTTTGTCACTTTTTTAACTTGTTTAGCCACTTGTCTTACCTCCTAAATTATTTCTTCTTGTTTGCTACTGTACGTTTTGGACCTTTTCTTGTTCTAGCATTCGTCTTAGTTTTCTGTCCGCGAACCGGAAGTCCCTTTCTGTGACGAATTCCACGGTAGCATCCAATTTCCTGTAATCTCTTGATGTTCAAAGCAACTTCTCTACGAAGATCACCTTCTACAACCTGTGTACGGTCGATAACATCACGAATCTTAGAAACATCTTCATCCGTCAAATCTTTACAACGGATATCCGGATTAACATTAGCCTCTGCCAAAATTCTTTTTGAGCTTGCTACGCCAATTCCGTAAATATAGGTAAGGCCTATTTCAACACGTTTTTCTCTTGGTAAATCTACACCGCTAATACGAGCCATGTGCGCTTTACACCTCCATTTTTATTATTGTAAATTTCGACGCTGTTGCGTCACTTCAAATTGTGTGTATTCACTGGGAACACACTGCAGCCGCTTTAAATCACAACAACTCTGCAGAATAAGAACCCGCCCCGCGTTCCTGCGGTTTAAGGAGACTTCTGCATCGCTTACCGTTGCGATATCACAACATTCCTGATTGTATGACGGTGGAATGCTGTAACACAGAAAGCAAGAACTTGAATATATTTACACGAAAACAACCTAAAGACGCCCTCTTTAGGTTTTCGAAATGATTCATTAGCCTTGTCTTTGCTTGTGTTTTGGGTTTTCGCAGATAATTCTGACTCTGCCCTTTCTTTTAATGACTTTGCATTTTTCGCAAATTGGTTTTACTGATGATCTAACTTTCACAGTAATACCCTCCTTTCAAAAAAGTCCGAGTACAATTGTAACATAATGTTTTTCAAATTGCAAGTGTGAATTCATTCTTTTTTTACTTATCACGCCAAACAATTCTTCCCTTTGTTAAATCATAAGGGGACAACTCCAAAGTTACCTTATCTCCTGGCAAAATACGAATATAATTCATACGAAGCTTTCCGCTGATATGTGCCAGTACCTTATGTCCGTTTTCTAATTCTACCTGAAACATTGCATTAGGAAGTTTTTCGATTACAACTCCCTCGATTTCGATAACATCCGCTTTCGACATTTTTACCTCCATTCCGAAGCACCAGCAGTTTCTTTCTGCTTTCACGGTACTCCCTCTAACTAAGCAAGCGACAAAATTTCCGGATCGCCGTCTGTAATGAGTATTGTATTCTCATAATGAGCTGCCTTAGAACCATCTCTGGTCACAACAGTCCAGTCATCTTCCAGAATCCATATATCTCTCTTACCGGCATTTACCATTGGCTCAATGGCCAAAGTCATACCCGGACACAACTTAATTCCTCTTCCAATGGGCTTAAAGTTCGGGATCTGAGGATCTTCATGCATCTCCCGTCCGATGCCATGACCAACTAACTCTCTTACAATGGAGAATCCATTGGATTCCACATATTTCTGGATTGCTGATGATATTTCGTACAGATGTCTGCCTGCTCTGGCGAACTGGATCCCACGGAAAAAACTTTCTTTCGTAACATCGATCAGTTTCTGATCTTCTTCCGATATTTTTCCCACTCCATGGGTTCTGGCTGCATCGGACTGATACTCTTTATAGATCACACCTGCATCCAGACTGACAATATCTCCTTCAAACAAAACATGCTCATCTGTCGGAATTCCATGTACTACTTCATCATTAATCGATACGCAGATAGAGGCTGGATATCCCTCATATCCTTTAAAAGAAGGAATACAGCCCGCATTGCGGATAAATTCTTCTCCTTTGCGGTCAATCTCCAGTGTCGTAATACCCGGCTTTATGATTTCTTCCAGTTTTTCGTGGACTTCTGCCAATATTTTACCGGCATCTCTCATTCGGTTGATTTCATCTTGGGATTTTACTGTTACTGCCATTATCCCGGCCTCCATTCTCTGCTATAATCTTTATTATTTCTCCAGAATTTTTACGATTTCTGCAAATACTGCCTGCAAATCTAATGTTCCATCGACTTCTTTGAGAATTCCTTCTTTTGTATAATAGTCGATCAACGGCTGTGTCTGATCGTGATAAACGGTCAGTCTCTGTTTTACTGTCTCCGGCTTATCATCATCACGCAGGATCAGTTCGCCGCCACAAGCATCACAAATGCCCTCTTTCTTAGTTGGGTTGAACTTAATATGGTAAGTTCCGCCACAGGCAACGCAGGCGCGTCTTCCGGACATACGGTTGATAATGTTGTCATCCGGCACTTCTACATCAATGGCATAATCCAGTTTTTCACCGATCTTATCCAGTGCTTCTGTTAATGCCTCAGCCTGTGGAATGGTTCTTGGAAAACCATCCAGTACATAACCGTTTTTGGCATCATCCTGAGCCAGACGGTCTACTACCAGATCTACTACCAGTTCATCCGGAACCAAAAGACCTTTGTCCATATATTCCTTTGCCTTCTGGCCAAGAGGTGTATTCTCTTTGATATTTGCACGGAAAATATCCCCTGTGGAAATATGTGGAACATTATATTTTTCAGAAATCATTTTTGCCTGAGTACCTTTTCCGGCACCCGGAGCTCCTAACATAACAATCTTCATAAAATACCTTTCCTTTTCTTACTATAACCCCAAGCGACCTCCCACCAAAAAAGACACTTCTGGCGGGGGGCCGGTTGAGTACATTCAGATTAATTTCCTAAGAAGCCCTTATAATGTCGAACTAATACTAAGGATTCAATCTGCTTGATTGTTTCAATTACTACACCAACTACGATGATCAAAGATGTTCCTGAGAAGGATACATCGGCACCAAATACTCCTGAGAATACAATTGGCAGTACACATACGATAACCATTCCAACTGCACCCATGAAAATAATGCTGTTCAATACACTTGTCAGATAATCTGTGGTTGGTTTACCAGGTCTGATACCCGGGATAAATCCACCTTGTTTTTTCATGTTGTTTGAAATCTCAAGAGGATTGAAAGTTACAGATGTATAAAAATATGCAAAGAAAATAACTAATGCGATGTACACCAGCAATCCCAATGAATATTTAAACTCTCCCCAGCTTCCTACTTTACACCAGGAACTCTGGTTGCAGACGGTCAAAAACTTCTGAAAGAAAGTAGCCTTTGGACCGGTTGCCGGTGAAATACCCGCAAAGCTGGCAATTACAACTGGAAGAGACATCATGGAACTTGCAAAGATAACCGGGATAACACCTGCGGTATTTACCTTCAGCGGAATATGGCTTGACTGTCCGCCAGCCACTTTTCTTCCCTGAATTTTCTTTGCATACTGTACAGGAATGCGGCGCTCGCCGTCCTGCAAAAATACAATAAATACATACATAGCTACAATGACTGCTACGATGATAACACCGGCAATCAATGCATTTGTGATATTGGAAGCACCCTTAATATAAGTATTATAAAGGCCTGCCAGATCACTTGGGATTCTTGCTACGATATTAATCAACAAGATAATGGATATACCATTTCCTACACCCTTTACAGTTATCTGCTCACCTAACCACATAAGGAAAGCAGCCCCTGCTGTCAAAGAAACAACTGCTACGATCATAGATACATATCCGCTCTCTTTGAAAATGTTCTGATTGCGGAATCCGATTACCATAGCAAGTCCTTCGATTACAGCTAAAACAATAGAAAGATAACGAGTATACTCATTAATTTTCTTTCTTCCGTCCTCACCGTCTTTCTGCAGTTCCTCCAGACGAGGAATGGCAATGGTAAGAAGCTGTAAAATAATGGAAGCAGTGATATAAGGTGTAATATTCAACGCAAAGATGGACATTCTTGAGAATGAACCACCTGTCATGACGTCAAGGAATCCGAGGGATTTGTTGTTGTTGAACATTTCCTGCATAACGCTGCCGTTTACGCCGGGAATTGGAATATTACATCCAATTCTCACGACGATCAGAGCAAACAGTACATAAAGCAGTTTCATACGGACTTCTTTTGTCTTAAACGCATTCTGAATCGTTTGAAACACTTAGATCACCTCTGCTTTTCCACCAGCAGCCTGAATCTTTTCTGCAGCACTTGCGCTGAACGCATTTACTTTTACTTCAAGCTTTTTGGTTAATTCTCCATTTCCGAGGATTTTTACCCCATCTTTAGGATTTTTGATGATTCCCTTTTCTACCAGAGCTTCAACTGTTACAACAGCTCCCTCATCAAATGCGTTCAATGTATCTACATTGATTGCTACGATTTCTTTACTATTGATGTTAGTGAAACCTCTCTTAGGTAATCTTCTGTATAATGGCAACTGGCCACCTTCAAATCCAGGTCTTGGAGCTCCTGAACGAGCTTTCTGTCCCTTATGACCTTTACCAGCGGTCTTTCCATTTCCTGAACCATGTCCACGGCCTCTTCTAAACTCATTGCTCTGCTTAGAACCTTCTGCCGGTTTTAATTCTGATAAATTCATTTTGTGCACCTCCTTGATTAGATTTCTTCAACCTTTACAAGATGTCTGATCTGCTGAATCTGACCTCTGGTAGCAGCGTTGTCAGGCATCTCTACAGTCTTATTTACTTTCTTAAGGCCAAGAGCTTCTACTGTTTTTCTGTGCTTAGGAATCGCACCGATTGTAGACTTGACTAATGTAATTTTTAACTTTCCTGCCATTTCTTTGCACCTCCTAGCCCAAAACTTCTTCTACGGAAATACCGCGAAGTTTTGCTACTTCCTCTGGAGTCTTCATTGCTTTCAAACCTTCGATTGTAGCAAGAACTACATTCTGTTTGTTACGGGAGCCTAAAGACTTCGTACGGATGTTTTTAAATCCTGCAAGATCCAAAACGGCACGGGCTGGACCACCAGCAATGATTCCAGTACCTTCTGGAGACTTCTTCATCAATACGGATGCACTACCGAATTTACCAATATAATCATGAGGAATACTCTTGTTCTCATCCAAAGGTACTTCGATGAGTTTCTTAATAGCGTCCTCTTTTCCTTTACGAATAGCTTCCGGAATTTCCATAGCTTTTCCTAAACCTGCACCAACATGTCCGTTGCCGTCGCCAACTACAACTAACGCTGTGAATCGGAAATTACGACCACCTTTAACAACCTTGGTTACACGTTTAATTGATACTACTTTATCTTCTAATTCAAACTGACTAGCATCAATAATCTCACGTTTCATGTGTTTTCCTCCTTGATTAGAATTCCAGACCAGCTTCTCTTGCTGCGTCTGCCAATGCTTTTACTTTACCCTGATAAATATAACCGCCACGGTCAAATACAACTTCTTTGATTCCGTTGTCTAAAGCTTTTTTAGCGATCACGCTGCCAAGCTTTGCAGCAGCCTCAACATTGTTTGTCTTTGTAAGACCTTCCTTAACATCTGCCTGTGTAGTTGCAGCAGATACGATTGTATTACCAGCGACATCATCAATAACCTGTGCATACATATGGTTATTGCTTCGGAATACAGCCAAACGTGGTTTCTCAGGAGTACCAGACAAACGGCTACGGATTCTTCTGTGTTTATTCTTGCGAACTTCGCTTCTATTTGTTTTACTAACCATTCCTACTTACTCCTTTCTATTTCTTACCAGTCTTACCAACTTTGCGTCTGATAACCTCATCCTGATATTTGATACCTTTACCTTTGTAAGGTTCTGGTGCTCTCTTCTCACGGATTTCAGCAGCATATTGGCCAACTTTTTCTTTATCAATACCGGAAACAATGATCAGGTTCTGTCCTTCAACAGTAACTTCGATTCCTTCTGGATCTTCCATCTCTACCGGATGAGAGTATCCAAGAGAAAGTGTCAGTTTTTTACCCTGCTTAGCAGCACGGTAACCTACACCGTTTACTTCCAGTTTCTTCTGGTATCCTTCTGTAACACCGATGATCATGTTCTGGATCAGTGTTCTTGTAAGACCATGAAGAGATTTCATTTTCTTAAGATCATTTGGGCGGGAAACTTTTACTTCCTCTCCCTCTTTTGTAATGGACATTTCTGCAGGTAAAACTCTTGAAAGAGTTCCCTTTGGTCCTTTAACCGTCACCTGATTATTTTCTGCAATATCTACAGTTACGCCTGCAGGTATAGCGATAGGCATTCTTCCAATTCGTGACATGCCGGTACCTCCTATATATTTTTTAGAGTTGATTGTTTCATATATCTAAACTTTCGTTTGGTAAAGATTACCAAACAAAAGCAAGTACTTCTCCACCAACATTTTCTTTGCGGGCTTCCTTGTCTGTCAGGATTCCCTTGTTTGTAGAGATGATAGCGATGCCAAGACCACCTAATACTTTAGGAAGTTCTTCTGCACCAGCGTAAATACGAAGACCTGGTTTGGAAATTCTCTTCAAACCGGAAATGATTTTTTCATTCTTGTCCTTACCGTATTTCAATGTGATGTGAATAGAATTAAAACCATCCACTTCTACAATTTCAAAACTCTTGATGTATCCTTCTTTCAAAAGAATCTCTGCAATAGCGGTCTTCATTTTGGAAGCTGGAACATCAACTGTATCATGTTTTGCAGTGTTTGCATTACGGATTCTTGTAAGCATATCTGCAATTGGATCACTCATTGTCATTTCGTTATATCCTCCTTTACAACTTGCGAAGCAAACGCTCTTACCAGCTTGCTTTACGCACGCCAGGAATCTGGCCTTTATATGCTAACTCACGGAAGCAAATTCTGCAAATTCCGTATTTTCTAAGATAACCATGTGGACGACCACAGATTTTGCAACGATTGTATTCTCTTGTAGAGAATTTTGCTTTACGCTGCTGTTTAATCTTCATAGATGTTTTAGCCATGAATTCTTCCTCCTATTTATTTCTTGAAAGGCATACCAAACTGTGTCAAAAGTTCACGAGCTTCCTCATCCGTCTGAGCAGTGGTAACGAAGATAATATCCATACCTCTTACTTTATCCACTTTATCATACTCGATTTCAGGGAAAATCAACTGCTCTTTAATTCCAAGAGCGTAGTTTCCACGGCCATCAAATGCGTTAGGATTTACACCACGGAAGTCACGAACTCGTGGCAATGCAAGGTTGATCAGACGATCAGCGAACTCATACATTTTTGCACCACGAAGAGTTACTTTACATCCAATTGGCTGTCCCTCACGAAGTTTGAAGTTAGCAACGGATTTCTTTGCTCTTGTTACAACAGCTTTCTGACCTGCGATGATCTCAAGATCACTGATTGCTGTATCTAATACTTTTGAATTTTCTTTTGCTTCACCAACGCCCATATTGATAACAATCTTATCGAGCTTTGGTACCTGCATAATATTTTTATACTCGAACTTTTTCATCATTTCCGGAACAATGTCGTTCAAATATGTTTCTTTTAATCTAGCCATCTTTAACAGTACCTCCTCTCTTTATTAGTCAATAACAGCGCCTGTTTTTTTGGCATAGCGAACTTTGTTATTGTCTTCTACTTTGAATCCAATACGGGTAACTTCGCCATTAACAACATACATAACATTGGATACATCGAAGAATGCTTCTTCTTCTACGATGCCGCCCTGTGGGTTGGACTGGTTTGGTTTGATGTGCATCTTTACTTTGTTGATGCCCTCAACCTTAACTTTAGAGCCTTTTACCTCAAGGACTTTTCCTTCTTTACCTTTATCTACACCGGCAATAACGCGAACGGTATCACCTTTTTTAATCTTTGATGTTGCCACTTAGGGACACCTCCTTATAATACTTCTGGTGCTAAGGACACAATCTTCATGAATTGTTTGTCTCTTAACTCTCTAGCTACCGGTCCGAAAATACGAGTTCCTTTTGGAGTCTTATCATCTTTGATGATTACTGCAGCGTTTTCATCAAAGCGGATATAAGATCCATCTGGACGACGAATTTCTTTTTTTGTACGAACTACAACAGCCTTTACAACATCACCTTTTTTAACAACTCCGCCTGGTGTTGCATCTTTAACCGTAGCAACGATGATATCGCCAACTGCCGCATATCTTCTAACAGAACCGCCAAGAACACGGATGCACAACAACTCTTTTGCTCCAGTGTTATCAGCAACTTTTAATCTGGTTTCCTGCTGTACCATAACACAAATACTCCTTTCATGAGTCTCATTATATTGGTTTTATTTAGCCTTTTCGATGATCTCAACAAGTCTCCATCTCTTGTCCTTAGACAGTGGTCTTGTCTCCATTACCTTAACTGTATCACCAATGTTGCACTCATTGTTCTCGTCATGAGCTTTTAATTTATAAGTTCTTTTTACGATTTTACCATAAAGTGGATGTTTTACATTGTCCAATACTGCTACAACGATTGTTTTGTCCATCTTGTTACTTACCACTTTACCTGTACGGGTTTTTCTCAGATTTCTTTCCACAACAAAATCCTCCTTTCCTAGTTAGCTGCTTTCTTTTCCTGAGCCATTGCTGTCTGAATACGAGCAATGTTTCTTCTAACTTCTTTAATTCTGCTTGTATTGTCAAGTTGGTTTGTTGCGTTCTGGAATCTTAAGTTAAAAAGTTCCTTCTTAGCAGCTACTAACTCATCATTCAGCTCTGCCAATGACATATCTGCTATTCCATTTAAAAATTCCTTACTCTTCACTGCCCGAACCTCCTTCTAAGTCTGCACGAGAAACGATCTTACATTTCAATGGCAACTTGTGCATTGCAAGACGAAGTGCTTCTCTTGCTGTTTCTTCTGGTACACCAGCAATCTCAAACATTACTCTTCCTGGTTTTACTACTGCAACCCAGTACTCCAGAGCACCTTTACCTTTACCCATTCGAGTTTCAGCAGGTGTCTTAGTAACCGGCTTATCAGGGAAAATCTTGATCCATACTTTACCGCCACGCTTTGTGTAACGAGTCATGGCGATACGGGCTGCCTCGATCTGATTGGAACGAATCCAGCATGGCTCTGTTGCAACAAGACCAAATTCACCGTATGTGATTTTATTACCGCGCATTGCTTTTCCTTTCATGGAACCGCGGAACTGTTTACGACGTTTTACTCTTTTAGGCATTAACATTATTTATCGCTCCCTTCCTTTGAACTAGCTTTGGCAGTTTTTCCGCCTTTGGTTGGAAGTACTTCACCGTGGTAAACCCATGTCTTAACACCGATCTTACCATAAGTTGTGTTTGCTTCAGCAAATCCGTAATCGATATCTGCACGAAGTGTCTGAAGAGGAATATTTCCCTCGCTGTAGAACTCTGTACGAGCCATATCAGCTCCACCAAGTCTACCGGAACAAGATGTCTTGATTCCCTTTGCGCCTGCTTTCATAGCTCTTCCCATGCAAGATTTCATTGCACGACGGAAAGAAATACGATTCTCAAGCTGCTGAGCGATATTCTCTGCTACTAACTGAGCATCGCTGTCCGGACGCTTAACTTCTTTGATATCTACAAGAACTTTCTTTGTAGAATACTTAGCAAGTTCGCCTTTCAGTTTCTCGATCTCAGCACCGCCCTTACCAATAACAACACCTGGTTTAGCAGTATAAACTAAAACTTTAACGCGATCTGCAGATCTTTCAATCTCAATCTTAGAGATTCCTGCATGATACAATTTTTTCTTTAAAAATTCACGGATCTTATAATCTTCTACCAAGTTGTCTGAAAAGTTATCATCATCTGCAAACCATCTGGACTCCCAGTCTTTGATAACACCGACTCTTAAACCGTGTGGATTAACTTTTTGTCCCATCTTAATCTCCTTTCACTATCTTTCATTCAAGATGATTGTAATATGGCACATTCTCTTCTCGATGCGGTAAGCCATACCACGAGCTCTTGGTCTGATTCTCTTCATTGTTGTTGCTTTGTTTGCAAAGCACTCATCTACATAAAGATTTTCTGGGTTCATGCCATTGTTATTCTCAGCATTTGCAATTGCGGAATTCAGCAACTTTTTGATTACTGAAGACGCATATCTTGGGTTGTATTCCAAAATACCAAGTGCAGTCTGCACATCCTTGCCACGAATGGCATCCAATACAAATCCTGCCTTCTGTGCAGAGATTCTAGCATGTGACAACTTAGCATATGGTCTTGTATCTTTGTTCTGGTTTCTTTCTTTCTTGATCTGTGATCTATGTCCTTTAGCCACTTCTCAGAAACCTCCTTTCATACTATATCAAATACTTCACGATGCGGGGGCCAATGGCCCTTGCACCATTAACCTCTCTTCTCGTCTTTGCCATGTCCTTTGTAAGTTCTTGTAAGAACGAACTCACCAAGTTTGTGTCCTACCATATCTTCTGTAACATATACAGGTACATGTTTTCTTCCATCATGAACAGCAATGGTATGTCCTACCATGCTTGGGAAGATTGTAGAACGACGGGACCAGGTTTTAATTACAGATTTATCTCCTGACTCATTCATAGCGTCGATCTTCTTAAGAAGATGAGCGTCTGCGAAAGGTCCTTTTTTTAATGAACGTGCCATTTCACGCAACCTCCTTATTTACTTAAAGCTTTACCATCGCGTCTTCTGATGATCATCTTGTTAGACTGTTTGTTTTTCTTTCTAGTCTTATAACCAAGAGCAGGTTTACCCCAAGGTGTACATGGGCCTGGACGACCAACAGGAGCTCTACCTTCACCACCACCATGTGGATGGTCATTAGGGTTCATAACAGATCCACGAACGGTTGGGCGGATACCCATGTGGCGTTTACGACCTGCTTTACCGATATTTACAAGGTTGTGCTCTGTGTTTCCTACCTGTCCGATAGATGCACGGCAGATGATAGGAACCATTCTCATTTCTCCGGATGGCATACGAATGATCGCATATTTGCCTTCCTTAGCCATCAACTGAGCGCTGACACCGGCTGCACGAACTAACTGTCCGCCATGTCCCGGATACATCTCGATGTTGTGGATCTGAGTACCAACTGGCATATCTTTCAATTCCATGCAGTTACCAACACGAACTTCTGCTGTTTCACCGTTCATGATAGTCTGGCCTACTTTCAATCCTACAGGAGCAAGGATATATCTCTTCTCACCGTCTGCATAGCAAACCAGCGCGATATTTGCTGTTCTGTTTGGATCGTACTCGATTGTCTTAACTGTTGCCGGAATTCCATCTTTATTTCTCTTAAAGTCAATGATTCTATATTTTCTTCTAGAACCGCCACCGTGATGTCTTACAGTGATCTTACCCTGAGCATTACGACCTGCATTCTTCTTCAAAGAAACAGTCAATGATTTTTCTGGAGTAGATGTTGTGATCTCCTTGAAATCATATCCGCTCATCTGTCTTCTAGAAGGGGTATATGGGTTATATGTTTTAATTCCCATGATTTACACTCCTTTCAATCTTAAAAGCTCTTATAATCCTTCAAAAATCTCAATGTCTTTGCTGTCTTCTGTCAGCTGAACAATTGCTTTTTTGCGCTTAGCAGTCTTTCCAACTACCATGCCTCTTCTGCGTTTCTTACCATCAACATTCATTGTGTTAACTTTGGAAACCTTTGTTCCTGGGAACATTTTCTCAACTGCTTCTTTGATCTGAGACTTTGTTGCTTCTGTGTGTACATAGAATGTGTATTTTTTGAACTCCATGCCAGCCATAGATTTCTCTGTGATCACTGGTTTGGAAATAATATCATAATATTTCAAATCTGCCATTATGCGTACACCTCCTCGATTGCTTTTACAGCGCTCTTAGTAACAACAACGGTATCATATTTCAAAATATCATATACGCTGATGGAGTTGCTGTAAACGCCTCTTGCTTCTTTCAGGTTGTTAGTAGAAAGGATTGCATTTGCTGCTGCCTCGTCTACAACTACAAGAGCTTTTGCAACTTTCAAGTTATCTAAAACCGCTTTCATTTCTTTTGTCTTTGGAGCTTCAAAATCCAAAGCATCTACAACGATCAGTTTCTCTTCGTTCAACTTAGTAGTCAAAACAGATTTCATCGCTGCTGCTTTCTCTTTCTTGTTCATTTTGAAAGAATAATCTCTTGGTACCGGTGCGAATACAACACCGCCGCCTGTCCACTGTGGAGCACGGATTGAACCCTGTCTTGCATGACCAGTCCCTTTCTGTCTCCAAGGTTTTCTACCACCGCCGCGAACTTCAGAACGAGTTTTTGCTTTCTGTGTTCCCTGGCGTTTGTTAGCGAGCTGTAAAACAACTGCTCTATGAACCAAATGCTCATTTACCGGAGCGGCAAATACGGAATCATTGAGTTCTAACTTCTCAACTTCTTTGCCTTCCTTATTATAAACAGATACGCTTGCCATCTGTGTCTTCCTCCTTTCCGAAAAGTTATGCCTTAACGGATTCTTTAATGATTACTGTTGATTTTTTAGGTCCTGGTACGGCACCTTTTACTAAGAGCAGGTTGCTCTCTGCATCTACGCGTACAACCTCAAGATTCTGGATTGTAACCTGTACTGCACCCATCTGACCAGGCATTTTCTTGCCTTTGAAAACCTTGCTAGGATCCGATGCTGAACCATTGGAACCTGCATGTCTATGGAATTTGGAACCGTGACCCATTGGTCCGCGGGACTGTCCGTGACGCTTGATCGCACCCTGGAAACCATGTCCTTTTGTCTTTGCGGTAACATCAATCTTGTCGCCGGCTTCAAAGATGTCTGCTTTAATTTCCTGTCCTAATTCGTACTCAGCAGCGTTCTCAAATTTGAACTCTGTCAAGAATCTCTTATTCTCGATTCCTGCTTTTGCCAAGTGTCCTTTTTCTGGTTTGTTCACAAGTTTTTCGCGAACATCGCCAAATGCAACCTGTACTGCTTCATATCCGTCGTTCTCAACTGTCTTGATCTGAGAAACATAAACCGGACCAGCCTGCAGCACTGTTACAGGTGTCAAAACACCGTCTTCGTTGAAAATCTGTGTCATTCCAACTTTGGTAGCTACGATAGCCTTTTTCATTTTCCTTTTCCTCCTAAATATTCCACAGCGGATTGTCTCTTATAAAGAACAATCATCCTAGATGGTTACTGCCGTGTCCTGAACCGTAGACCTGCATCATAACCAATGCATCAAAATCATGCATTAAGCATTTTTCATTTTGATATCAATCGCCACACCAGCAGGCAATTCCAGTCTTGAAAGTGCATCTACTGTTTTCTGAGATGGTGACAATACATCGATCAGTCTCTTGTGAGTTCTCTGCTCGAACTGTTCACGGGAGTCTTTGTACTTGTGTACCGCTCTAAGAATTGTAACAACCTCTTTCTTAGTAGGCAGTGGCACAGGCCCACTAACCTTTGCTCCGTTTTTCTTTACAGTCTCTACCAATTTAGCTGCTGCAAAGTCGATCAACTGATGATCGTATGCCTTTAAAATAATTCTCATTTTCTGTTGACTTGCCATAAAAAATAGCCGCCTCCTTTTCGTACTCGTTTTGATTAGTACGACAAGTGGTGACTGTACACTCATCCGTGTGTGTCCTATCGGTTCATTGTAAATATCTCTGATCACTCAGAGACGAGACACACGCGTTTATCTGCTCAAAAAGGCAGAAAATATGTTACTGTACAGTGACTTGCCGTCAGGGTTACCGACCGAAATGCTGATCTTCGGTCTCTTGACATTCGCTCCACGGAAAAACCCACCAGATGGTGGCAACCTCACGCTTCTACGCTATCATGTCACAGCATTGACTAGTGTAACATAGTTTTCTGCCTATTGCAAGGAATTTTCTTGATTTTTTTAAATATTTTCGCTCCATCTTCCGCTGGCACCGCATGGAAGTATCAATCCATCCTTCCCCCGGACCGGAAGACCGATTTCTTCCGCCTGGACGCTCCCTCCAAACTTGCGCTGCAATTCCAGTTTCATCATATATGACAAAACAGCCGGCTGCAATCCGGTAGTGTATGAATTGATCAAAAAAAACAACGGCTTTTCTGAAAGGATTTTAGTGCAGAGCTGCACCAGTGGATAAATCTTTTCTTCTATTTTCCAGATTTCTCCCTTTGGCCCCCTTCCATAGGAAGGCGGATCCATGATAATTCCATCATAATGATTTCCCCGGCGGATCTCTCTTTCTACGAATTTTACACAGTCATCTACCAGATAACGGATCGGCGCCTCGGCAAGTCCTGACTCATAAGCATTTTCTTTGGCCCAGGTCACCATGCCTTTGGACGCATCTACATGAGTCACTGCCGCTCCGGCCTTGGCACATGCCACCGTGGCGCCGCCGGTATAAGCAAACAAGTTCAGCACTTTGATTTCTCTGCCTGGATTTTTTTCTTTCGCCGCCGCGATCTTGCCACTGCACCAGTCCCAGTTCACTGCCTGTTCAGGGAAAAGTCCTGTATGCTTAAAACTAAATGGCTTCAGGTTGAAGCGCAGGGTATTTTTTCTCTCCGGCAAATGCTTCAGATCGTAAGTCACCTGCCACTGCTCCGGCAGATCAAAAAACTCCCACTGGCCGCCTCCTTTGTTGCTTCTGTGATAATGGCCATTTTTCTTTTTCCATTCCGGTGCATTATGGGGCGTCTCCCAGATTACCTGGGGATCCGGCCGAACCAGAATATAATCAGCCCACCGCTCTAATTTTTCTCCGGATGAAGTATCTAACACCTCATAATCCTTCCATCCATCTGCAATCCACATATTTTCCAACTCACTTTCTTCCTATATAAAAGAGAAACATCTGCGAAATCCGCTCCGCAGATGCTTCTTTATCTTATTTTCACTGATTAGCAGTTGATCTCTGCTGTCATTCCGATCAGATCTTTGTTTTCTGTCAGTATTGGCTGTACAATTCCCTCAACAAACTCTTTTACCTGGCTTGGCGCACGGCCCACATACTTGGAAGGATCCATAGTTTTCTGTAATTCTTCCAAAGTCATCGGGAATGCATCGTCTGCTGCGATCAATTCCAGCAGGTTATTGTCCAGACCTTTCTGTTTTACATTGGCTCCCGCCTGCATGGACAGTTCACGGATCTTCTCATGCAGTTCCTGTCTGTTTCCGCCGGCCTTTACTGCATCCATCATAATATTTTCTGTCGCCATAAACGGAAGTTCAGACATCAGTCTCTTGGTAATTACTTTATCGTATACTACCAGACCGTCTGCCACATTCATGTACAGATCCAGGATACCATCAATAGCTAAAAATCCTTCTGCCACGCTGAGACGCTTGTTGGCAGAGTCATCCAGCGTTCTTTCAAACCACTGAGTCGCAGAAGTGATAGCCGGATTCAACGCATCGATCATAACATAGCGGGAAAGAGATGCAATACGCTCGCTGCGCATCGGGTTTCTCTTGTATGCCATGGCGGAAGAACCGATCTGGCTCTTTTCAAATGGTTCCTCTACTTCTTTTAAATGCTGAAGCAGACGGATATCATTGGAAAATTTATGTGCACTGGCTGCAATTCCTGCCAGAACATTTACCACTCTGGTATCCAGTTTTCTGGAATAAGTCTGTCCCGAAACAGGGAAGCAGGCATCAAATCCCATTTTCTCGGCGATCAGTCTATCTGCTTCTTTACATTTACTCTCATCTCCATCAAACAATTCCAGGAAACTTGCCTGTGTTCCCGTTGTTCCCTTGGAGCCAAGAAGTTTCATATGAGAAAGAACATGATCCAGATCCTCCAGATCCATCACCAGTTCCTGGATCCAAAGTGTGGCTCTTTTACCTACGGTAGTAGGCTGCGCCGGCTGGAAATGAGTAAATGCCAAAGTTGGAAGATCTTTATACTCCATGGCAAATTTAGACAAAATATCAATTACATTCACCAGTTTTTTCTTTACCAGCTTCAACGCCTCTGTCATAATGATCACATCGGTGTTGTCTCCTACATAGCAGGAAGTTGCACCCAGATGGATGATTCCTGCTGCCTTCGGACACTGTTTTCCATAAGCATATACATGGCTCATTACATCATGACGGACCTCTTTTTCTCTGGCTTTTGCCACATCATAGTTAATGTCGTGAACATGAGCTTTCAGTTCTTCAATCTGCTCGTCCGTAATGCGAGGGTTGCCATCTGCATCTTTCAATCCCAGTTCTTTTTCTGTTTCTGCCAAAGCAATCCACAGTCTTCTCCATGTGCTGAATTTCATATCCGGAGAAAAAATGTACTGCATCTCTTTACTGGCATATCTCTCTGACAATGGGCTTACATAGTTATCTGTACTCATTTTTCATATTCCTTTCTTGTGTTATTTATCAAAATCTCCTCGAATATCTTCCTTTGGTGGTTCTACCGGATAATTTCCTGAGAAGCATGCGTCACAATATCCCGTCTCCCCTTCGATCAATTCAGGCAGTCTCTCGCCATCCAGGTAGCCAAGGGAATCCGCCCCGATCAAGTCGCAGATCTGGTCCACTGTATGTTCATGAGCAATCAACTGGTCGCAGCTTGGTACATCTGTTCCGAAATAACATGGGAACAAAAACGGTGGTGAACTGATCCTTACATGAACTTCTGTCGCTCCGGCATCTTTCAGCATCTGAACGATCAGGCCACTGGTAGTTCCCCGGACGATAGAATCATCTACCATAACAACTCTCTTGCCCCGGACTACTTCTTTCAGCGCATTCAGTTTGATATGAACACTGCTCTCCCTGGCTGACTGCTTCGGTTTGATAAAGGTTCTTCCTACATAACTGTTCTTAACAAATCCTACACCATATGGGATTCCTGACTGAAGGGCAAACCCCATCGCTGCTGCATTTCCGGAATCCGGAACGCCGATTACAATGTCTGCCTCCGCCGGATGCATCTGCGCCAGGATCTTTCCCGCCATGATACGGGAATTATACACGCTGACACCATCTACATAACTGTCCGGTCTGGCAAAATAGATATACTCAAAAATACATCTGGCCGGTTTCTGGATGCACATGCTCTCATCTGAAGTAATACCATCCTTATCCAGCATAACGATCTCACCCGGTTTTACATCCCGGACAAACTCAGCTCCCACTGCATCCAGTGCACAAGTCTCACTGGCCAGCATATAAGCATTGTCTCTCTTGCCGATCACCAATGGGCGGAAGCCAAATGGATCCCTGGCACCGATGAGTTTTCTCGGGCTGGAAATAACCAGGGAATAAGCTCCCTTTAACTTCTTCATAGCATTTTTCACAGCATCTTCAACACTGCCTACATTCAGGCGCTCTCTGGCAATCAGATAAGCGATCACCTCTGTGTCGATGGTCGTCTGAAAAATAGCTCCTGTGTACTCCAACTCTTTCCGGAGTTCCAGTGCGTTTACCAGGTTCCCATTGTGAGCCAGCATCAGAATACCTTTTACATAGTTCAATACCAACGGCTGTACATTCTGGGAATTACTTGCTCCTGCCGTAGAATAGCGCACATGCCCTACTCCGATATTTCCTTTTAGCTTCTCCAGTTTTTCCCCGTCAAAAACTTCATTGACAAGACCCATTCCTTTGGAAGCCATCACTTTGCCCTTGGGGCCCTCGGTATCACTGACTGCAATACCACAGCTTTCCTGTCCACGATGCTGTAAGGCAAATAATCCATAATAGACTGTAGATGCCACATCCACACCATCCAGATCATAGACTCCAAATACACCGCATTCCTCATGCAAACCATCTGAATAAAATTCATCCACCTGAGTGCTCATTTTGTCCTCCTATGTTATGTGATAACATTATTGCATTTCATTATTATTTAACACAAGCACACCACCTGTAATCTTGTTGGTCAAGATCCGGCAGACCGCCGTGTTGATCACTTTTTCGTCAATATTTCCTGTACGCACTGCGTTCATCAGGATCTGATAAGCCTCTTCCAGCCGCTGGGGCTGACAGATCACATCACAGCCGGCATTCACAGCCTCCACAATGGCATAATCCTGGGAAAAATTCTTTGTAACTGCATCTTCGCTTAATGAAGATGTCAGCACCACTTTGTCAAAGCCCAGCTCATCCCGGAGAAGTTTTGTCACGATCTCCTGAGACATAAAGGCCGGGACCTTATCTTTAACCAATTTTTTCATATACACATTAGATACCATGATACAGCCGGCTCCGGCATCCATCCCATCGGAATAAACACTGAACTCATTATCACGCAGCTGCATCAGCGTTTCCTTGTTTTCCTGTATGTCAAGAGTCGTATCTCCTGACACCATTCCATTCCCCGGAAAATACCGCATCGTAGCAGCCACACCGGCCTCTGTATATCCCTTGACCATATTCGCTGTCATCTCTGCTGCCGTATCCGGATCCGAACTAAAACATCTGCTGCCGTATTTTTTATTGCCGTCGTAGGCCACATCTGCCACCGGACCTAACACCATGTTGATACCAAAACTGCGTAATTCATTTCCAATACCAAGGCCCTTCTGGTACACCTGCAGGCTGGTCATATTCCTGCCCATTTCCTCCGGCACCATATAGCCTCCGGCTTTCAACTCCGGGCATGCCGCCGACACGGAATAATCTCCGCCGCCGTCTTCTTCTACCGCTACATACAGCGGTGCACCGGACACAGCACTTTGCAGCCTGTCTGTCAGCATCCTGGTCTGCCTCTGATTCTTGATATTCTGCTGTCCCAGGATCACTCCGCCAATATGATACTGCCGTATCTTTTCCAACATCTCGTCGGAAACTTCATATACCGTTGCCTGTCCTCTGGGATCATCCAGTTTGGACAAAGACACCAGAAACATCTGTCCCACTTTCTCTTCCAGGCTCATGTTCTTTACCAGTTCTTCTGCCATATTAAAAGCTTCCGTATCTGATACATCTACAGCCGCCACCGTGGTTTTTCCGCTCTCTTCAGGCGTTTTGGTAACAACCGGTGCCTTAGTATTTCCGACACTTTTCCGGCTGCCACAGGCAAACAAAAACAGAGTGCTTATAAAAAGCAGCCCTATCATAAAAATCTTCTTCATTTCTCGTGTTACCCCTTTCACCCACCTCTGCGCATACATCATTATACTATAATCTTGCCCTATATACAAATAAAATTTCGGAAAACCAAATAAATTTGAACACATCTCTCCCCCTGTGCATAGATTAAAACTGTAATAGATATTAGGAGGCAACAATAAATGAGTGATTTATCAGCAACACAGTGCGGCGGAGGCTGCTCCTGCAACGAAGGAAACAATTCTTCCTGCCTGTTAGTGATTCTTCTTCTGTTCTGCTGCGGAGGTTTCGGAAACGGTGGATGCGGCGGTTCCGGTGACTGCAGCTGCATCCTCTGGATCCTGTTGATCCTTTGCTGCTGCGGTGGAAACGGCGGCTTTGGCTGCGGCTGTGGATTCTAAATCTCCTTAAGCAAATAACAAACCTGTGTATTCAGGCAAAAAAAGCACCCGGCTGCAACTCATCTTGCCGCCGGGTGCTTATTAGATGTTTTTCTTATTACCGGTGAGATCTTTTTCCTCATTCAAAAACCGGTGCCCCTTCTCCTTCTGACATTCCATACAGCGGACATCCACCTCATAGATCGTAGTCTCATCTTCCACCAGGATCCGTTCCCCCTCATCTGCCAGACGGCCATATCGTTTTTCCATTACACCCTACCTCTTTTATTTTTATTTTATGTAAAAACGACACAAAAGGACTCTATTTGACATAAATCTTTTCAATCCATTCCATTCTGCTTGTCATTCCCACAAAAAGCCGGTCTACAATAGTCAGCGCTGTCATGGCCTCTACTACCACAACCGCTCTAGGCACAATGATGGGATCATGTCTTCCCTTGATCTGGATCTCAATATCCTCCCCCTGCCGGTTTACTGTTTTCTGCTTCTGAAAAATAGATGGTGTAGGTTTAAAGGCCGCCCGCAGCACGATGTCGTCTCCATCACTGATACCACCCAGGATCCCCCCTGCAAAGTTGGTATGTTTTTTCACCGTGCCATCCGGTGCCATATAAAAATCATCATTATTCTGGGAACCGGTTTTATCCACCACCGAAAAACCGGCACCGATCTCCACGCCTTTTACGGCACCAATAGAAAAAACAGCCGACGCCAGACAGGCGTCCAGTTTGCCAAATACCGGTTCTCCCACGCCAGCCGGCATCCCTGACACAACGCACTCGATCATCCCGCCGGAAGAATCCATTTCCTGCATTTTGCCGGCCAGATATTCCTCTGCCTGTTCCGACACCTGTAGATCCGGCATTCTGAGTGGACTTTTTTCAATATTTTCATACTGTAAGTATTCCTTCCGGCACTGATACGGACCGATCTGGCGGGTGTAGGCCGTCACCTGGATTCCCAGCCTCTCCAGTATCTTCAGCGCAATGGCTCCTGCCGCCACACGGCCAATGGTCTCCCGTCCGGAAGAACGACCGCCTCCACGATAATCTCTGAAACCATATTTAGCATCAAAGGTATAATCTGCGTGTCCCGGGCGGTAATAATTGGCGATCTCCGAATAATCCGCAGAACGCTGGGATGTATTTTCTACCACAAGAGAAATAGGTGTGCCCGTTGTTTTTCCTTCAAAAACACCAGACATGATGCGGACCACGTCCCCTTCTTTTCTCGGTGTGGAATACCTGGTCTCTCCCGGTTTTCTCCGGTTCAGGCATCGCTGGATATCCTCCTCGCACAAATCAATTCCTGCGGGACAACCATCCACAACCACACCTACACCTGCTCCATGGGACTCTCCCCATGTGGAAACCTTAAAAACCTCTCCCAGTACTGAGCCTGCCATCGCTGCACATCCTTTCTCTCTATGTTTTTAACTTTATTCTTTCCATTTTCTTCGTTCTATTGTATAATAAAAATAACACAATTGAAAGGAGATTTTTATGTTTAGTCAGTTTTTTGGGAAATATTTGCTGGATACAGGCAAAATTACTGATGACCAATTCAACTCCTGTATGGAATACATTAAAGCGAATCGTGTGCAATTGGGGTTAATTGCAGAAACAGAGGGAATGCTCACCCGCACGCAGGCCAATGAATTAAATTACCTGCAGATGCAGACAGATAAGTTGTTTGGGGATTTAGCAGTTGAAAAAGGATACTTAACCACATCCGATATTACATATCTTTTAGGCCGGCAGGGAAATCCGTACCTGATCTTTGTACAAGCTCTTAAGGAGGGCGGCATTCTCTCCTGCGAGGAATCCGCAGAATGTCTCGCCGCTTTTCAGCGGGATATGGGATATTCCAATTCCGTTATGAACGCCATCAAAGACGGCAATATCGAACAGCTTTTACCGGCTTTTGTCCAGATCGAGGATGAAAAATACACGAATCTCATCGGTCTGACACTACGTTGCATTGTGCGTTTTGTCAGTTCCTACATACGCCTTGAAAAGGGCTCTTTTGTCAAAGAACTACCGGTTCACGCCGTAGCTCTTCAGCGCACTTTCGGAGATTACCGCGGTTTTCTCGGTTTTTGCAGTGACGATCGAGGCATTTTGAAGATCGCCGATGGATATGCCAAAGAGGAATTTGATGAAGTAAACGAGGATTCTTTAGATGCTGTCGCCGAATTTACCAACTGTGTCAATGGTTTATTCGCTGCCGAACTTAGTTTTCAGGACATCCATATTGATATGGAGCCGCCAGAGTATCATCTGGATACAGTTATATCCGATAATAACGAGGATTTTTATGCTCTTCCAATTTATATAGAAGGACAAAAGATACATCTTATTATAAAAATAGCTTAATTTTTAGGAGGTTCTTGCAATGGCAAAGATTTTGATAGTAGACGATTCCAGAACTTCCCGCCGTATGTTAAAAAACATTTTGGAAAACAGCGGTCAGGAAATTATAGGAGAAGCGTCAAACGGCCAGGAAGGTTTTGAACAGTATATTGAGTTACAACCCGACATCATAACCCTGGATATTACTATGCCTGTTTTGGATGGTCTGGGCACTCTGCGCAAGATCATGGAACACGATCCGGAAGCCAAAGTGGTTATGATCACGGCGGCAGGTCAGAAAGGCAAAATGGTTGAAGCCATTAAACTTGGTGCTTCTGAATTTATTCAGAAACCATATGAACCGGCACAGATCACATCTGTTATCAGCAATCTTTCATAATCAGATGTTTCTTTTCAGGTAAAGCAAAAGGCTGTCAGTTTTTCTGACAGCCTTTTGCTTTTGGGAGTATAAAAATGAATAACAAAAAATTTAAACTAATAACCTTAAAAATCAACACGGATCCGTGTAATCACAGTAGACAATTCCTTTAATGCTTCCGCAAATCTGCCTTCTGTGATTTTCTCTGTCACAAATCCAATCTCACCTTCCAGACCGGCATCTACAAATTCCGGCTCATCAAAGAGTTTTTCTACTTTCTCTTTCTCTTCTTTTCCAATGCGGACAAAGAAACGGTTTTCCATCTCTTCCATTGGCTCTACTATCATCTTTTCGTCTTCCCAGATTGTCATCACATTGATGTTCATATGTTTTACTGCATCTACTACATCCGATACAACAGCGCTGGCTGTTGCTTCTTTGCCGGCTCCTTTGCCGTAGAACATTACATCCCCCAGCATATTACCGGTTACACAGATAGCATTAAATACACCTTCTACCGCAAACAATGGATTGTCACGGCGGATCATCTGTGGCGCTACCATCGCATAAAGTTTACCGCCCTCTTTGCGGCTGGAACCAAAGATCTTGATAGCCGCTTCTAATTTCTCTGCATATTTGAAATCTTCTGCTGTAATCTTGGTGATTCCTTCCGTATATACCTCTTCATAATTGACCTGTTTTCCATAGGCTAACGATGTCAAAATGGCGATTTTTCGGCAGGCATCATATCCTTCTACATCCGCTGTCGGATCTTTTTCGGCATATCCCAATTCCTGAGCTTCTTTCAAAACCACATCAAAATCGGAACCTTCTTTCGCCATCTTAGTAAGAATATAGTTTGTAGTTCCATTCAAAATACCATTGATCTTCAGGATCTTATCTGCGGTAAGGCTCTGGTTCAACGGACGGATCACAGGAATTCCTCCTCCTACACTGGCCTCAAAAAGGAAGTTCACGCTCTTGCTTTTTGCAAGATGAACCAACTCTGCACCATAAGCTGCTACCAGTTCTTTGTTGGAAGTACATACGCTCTTTCCTGCCAGCAGTGCCTTTTTCACAAACTCATAGGCAGGTTTTGTTCCTCCCATGGTCTCAACTACGATATCCACTTCCGGATCATCCAGAATAACCTGAAAATCATGCACTACTTTGCTCTGAATCGGATCTCCCGGAAAATCTCTCAGATCCAGTACATATTTAACGCCTACTTCCTGTCCGGCACGCTTGGCGATAATCCCTGCATTGGTGGTCAGCACTTCTACCACACCGGAACCTACCGTACCATATCCCAAAATTGCTACTTTAATCATTCTAAGCCTCCTGTTCGCCACTTTCTTTCTGTAAATCTTTTTTGTATTGATTCACTCCGCCCCACTCTTCTTCGCTGAGGAGATGAGCCGGATTCATTACTACTACTAACCCTTTGCTGCTCTTGGCAACATAATCTACATAGTCAGTCTGTCCGCTTTTCATAAGGGTTGGAAACTGCTGTATGTTATCCCCCTCTACCCGCAGAATATCCTGTACACCGTCTACCACAGCCCCGGCAGGCCCATGATCGGTCATAAAGATGAGGATCTTGGTTTCTTCCGTAACCGGCACCGGCGGAAGCACAAGTTTTTTACGCAGATTGATCATAGGAATCTGACTTTCCCGGATCACCACAAAGCCATCCAGGCATCCAGGTTCCCCTCCTGTACGGATCACATCTGTATAATTTTCAATCCCCTGTATGTTTTCAATGTCCACTCCATACATTTTGCCACATAAAAAGATGGATACAATTTCTTTCATCCGCCTTCTCCCCCTTCATCCTTAACTGTTGATCCACTTCAGATATGCATTCATAAACATATCAATGTCACCATCTAGCACCGCTGAGACATTTCCTGTCTCCGCATTGGTCCGGTGATCTTTCACCATGGTATAAGGCTGCATTACATAAGACCGAATCTGGCTGCCCCAGCCAATCTCCTTTACCTCTCCGCGGATATCTGACTCTTTGGCCAGATTTTCCTGTTCTTTGAGTAAAAGCAGTTTAGCTTTCAGCATCTGCATCGCCTTATCCTTATTCATGTGCTGGGAACGCTCATTCTGACACTGCACCACAATTCCCGTAGGGAAATGGGTGATACGGATTGCCGAAGAAGTCTTGTTGATATGCTGTCCACCGGCTCCACTGGAACGATAGGTATCGATACGGATATCGTCATCGGCAATCTCAATATCAATGTCCTGCTGGATATCCGGCATAACATCACAGGAAACAAAGGATGTCTGTCTCTTGCCTGCCGCATTAAAAGGTGAGATGCGCACCAAACGGTGTACACCGTGCTCGCTCTTTAAATATCCATATACATTTTCTCCACTGATTTCCAGCGTTACTGATTTCAGTCCTGCTTCTTCACCATCCAGAGAATCCAGCACTTTTACATCAAATCCACGGCGGTCCGCCCACCGCTCATACATACGACAGAGCATACTGGCCCAGTCGCAGCTTTCTGTTCCACCGGCTCCGGCATGAAGGGTAAGAATCGCATTCTCTCTATCATGCTCTCCGGTCAGCATGGTCGTAATACGCAGATCTTCAAATTCCTCTACAAAGTTTTTGTACTCCTGTTCTACTTCCGGGATCAACGAGGCATCCTCTTCCTCATTTCCCATTTCGATCAATGTCAGAATATCTTCGTATTCCTGGCTCAGGCCGTCTGCCCGTTCCACCACACTTTTTAAATCTTTCACTTCTTTCATGGAAGCACTGGCCTTTTCTGCATCATCCCAGAAATTCGGCTCCTCCATATTTCTCTCCAACTCTTCGATTCGCAGTTTTTTATCTGCTAAGTTAAAGTGAATCCCTTACTTCCAGAAGTGGTTTCTCAAAACTGCTTAATTCGATTCGGATGTTATCCAATTCAACCACAAAATCACCACCTTTATTTTTTAGAAAAATTAGTATTATCTGCCGCAGCAGTATTTATATTTTTTACCGCTTCCGCATGGACACGGTGCATTTCTGCTGATCTTATCATTTTTGCGGACAACCGGGCCATTGGATGCGGAATCGTCTTTGTTCGTTCCTGTTACCTGCGCCACCTGTTCTCTCTCAACCTTCTGCTCAATGCGAACATGCATCAAAGTGCGAACAGTCTCCTCACGGATAGACTCTGTCATGTCATTGAACATATCATAGCCCTGCAGTCTGTACTCTACAACCGGGTCACGCTGGCCCAGTGCCTGCAGGCCAATACCCTGGCGAAGTTGATCCATATCATCAATATGATCCATCCAGCGGCTGTCTGTTACTTTCAATATAACTACTCGCTCAATCTCACGAATCTGCTCTGGTTCTGGGAACTCTGCCTCTTTGGCTTCATAAATATGAAGAGCCTTTTCTTTCAGATCCTGGATCAGGATGTCTTTAGTAATTCCCTCATCCCGTTTTGCATCAAATGTAATCGGCTCAAATGGGATCATAGGAAGCAGAATCTCATTCAATTCATTCAGGTTCCATTCTTCCGGTATCTGGGAATCATTGATCACGCTGTTGACATATTTTTCAATGAGCTCATCGATCATCTGGATGATGGTGTCCCTCATGTTGTCACCATCCAATACCTTACGACGCTCTGCATAAATGATCTCTCTCTGCTCATTGTTGATCTGGTCATACTCCAGCAGATTTTTACGGATACCGTAGTTGTTGCCCTCAATCTTTTTCTGAGCACGCTCAATCGCTTTACTTAGCATCTTGTGCTGGATCTGCTCGCCTTCCGGCATTCCCAGTGAGTTGAACATATTCATCAGATTCTGGGAACCAAAGAGACGCATCAGGTCATCTTCCAGAGAAATGTAAAACTTGGATTCACCAGGATCTCCCTGTCGTCCGGCACGGCCTCGGAGCTGGTTGTCAATACGGCGGGATTCGTGACGCTCTGTACCAATGATCTTCAATCCACCTAACTCTTTCACGCCTTCACCAAGCTTGATATCGGTACCACGGCCGGCCATGTTAGTTGCGATGGTAACCGCACCTTTTACACCGGCATCGGCTACGATCTCAGCCTCCATCTCATGGAACTTTGCATTCAATACTTTGTGGGGAATACCTACCTTGCGGAGCATTTCTGACAGTTCCTCGGAAGAGTCAATGGTGATCGTACCAACCAGTACAGGCTGTCCTTTTTCATGAGCTGCCTGAATCTCTTTTACGATGGCATTATATTTCTCCCGTTTGGTCTTATATACAGAATCCTCATGATCGATTCGCTGTACCGGCAGGTTGGTAGGAACTTCCACTACATCCATGCCATAAATCTCACGAAACTCTTTTTCCTCTGTCAAAGCAGTACCGGTCATACCACTCTTTTTCTTGTACTTATTAAAGAAGTTCTGGAATGTAATAGTTGCCAGCGTCTTGCTCTCTCTTTTTACCTTTACATGCTCTTTTGCCTCGATAGCCTGATGTAATCCGTCAGAATAACGGCGGCCCGGCATAATACGGCCGGTAAACTCATCTACGATCAATACTTCATCATCTTTTACTACATAGTCCTTGTCACGGTGCATCAGGGCATGGGCACGCAGAGACAGATTGACACAGTGCTGGATTTCCAGATTCTCCGGATCTGCCAGGTTCTCCAAATGGAAGAAACGCTCTACCTTTTCAACACCCTGCTGAGTCAGGTTGACTGTCTTCTCCTTCTCATTGGCAACATAATCTCCTGTTTCGTTGCTGTCTTCCTGCATAATAATGTCCATCTTGGACAACTCTTTTTCTGTTCCTCGTTTCAACTGGCGCACCAGATTGTCGCAGGCCTCATAGATCTTGGTGGATTTACCGCTGGATCCGGAAATGATCAAAGGTGTTCTGGCCTCATCGATCAATACCGAGTCAACCTCATCCACGATAGCATAGTGCAGTTCTCTCTGAACCAGCTGCTCTTTGTAGATCACCATGTTATCACGAAGGTAATCAAATCCCAATTCGTTGTTGGTTGCATAAGTAATATCGCAGTTATATGCTTCTCTACGCTCATCATTACCCATGCTGTTTAAGATGACGCCGACTTTCAGTCCCAGAAATTCATGAATCTGGCCCATCCACTCAGCATCACGCTTTGCCAGGTAATCATTTACGGTAACGATATGAACACCTTTCCCTTCCAGCGCATTCAGATATGCCGGCAATGTAGATACCAGCGTCTTACCTTCACCGGTACGCATCTCTGTAATACGGCCCTGATGCAGGATCACACCACCGATCAGCTGTACACGGAAATGGCGCAGCCCGATGGTTCGCTTGGAAGCCTCTCTTACAACGGCATAAGCCTCCGGAAGAATATCATCCAGCGTCTCGCCCTCTGCCAGTCTTTTCTTGAACTCATCCGTTTTCCCACGGAGTTCCTCATCTGACAATTTTTCCATCTCTGGCTCCATGGACTCGATTTTATTTACAATAGGTATAACCCTTTTGACCTCACGTTCACTGTGAGTTCCAACTATTTTACTTAAAAATCCCATTGATTCACTCTCCAAAAATTATTTAATAATTAAGTCACCTCATGCTATTTTAACATTCCTTACGCTATGTTTCAAGCACGAAAAGAGTCAATTCACACAATTTCGGTGCTTTTTCCTTGTTTTTTTCCATAAAAAAACAGTCCTTCAGGGAGGTCAATCCTCTCCCCAAAGGACCGTTCATACTACATATCGTGCTTAAAGCTTACTAAAATCAAAATTCAGGCTCAATCAATCCGTATGTATTTCCTTTTCTTTTATAAACAACATTCACTTCATCTGTGTCTGCGTTGCGGAATACAAAGAAATTGTGTCCCAGCAGTTCCATCTGTACACAGGCTTCTTCTGCGTCCATCGGTTTAATAGCAAACTTCTTGGAACGGATGATCTGAATCTCTTCTTCATCATAAGAATCCTCATCGATAAAATCCTTGCTCAGCTGTGCCGCTGTCTGTTCTTTATCAATCAGTTTGTTCTTATACTTTCTAAGCTGTCTCTCGATCACCTCTTCCACCAGGTCGATAGAAACATACATATCCTTGCTGGTCTCCTCCGCACGAATCATGCTTCCCTTCATCGGAATGGTAACCTCGATCTTCTGTCGTTCCTTCTCCGTACTAAGTGTAACATGTACTTCGGTGGAATCATTGAAGTATCTTTCCAGCTTACCGATCTTCTCTTCAATCGCTGAACGCAACCCTTCTGTGATGTCAATATTCTTACCGCTAATTACTAAATTCATAATGCTCAGCTCCTTTGCCCATAAGTTTCAAGATGTATCTCATCTCGTAAGATTATTATACAACAAAACCCGGTTTCGGGCAACTATATTTTGCAAGTTGTGCGACATCTTTGTAAGTTGTCATTCATTATTTTTCATGCTACAAAAGTCTACTTTTTTTGTTCATAATGTTGATAACTTTGTGTATAACTTTGGAGTATCGAAAAATGGTTGTTTCTAATGTTGATAACTTTGTGATTAACTCCAGACTACAAATGTCTAAAAACAGCCGTTCGTTTTTAAGTTGTATGACATTTTGCTTAAATGTAATACTCTCCATTTTTAACAATCTGCCAGTCAACCAGATCCTGCAAAGTAATATTATCAATCACATCACTGATCGCATCATTTAACCTTTTCCAGACAACGGATGTAGCACATTCTGTCATTTTAGGGCAGTGTCCCAGTTCTTCATCTACACAGTCCACCGGCGCCATGCTTCCTTCTGTCAGCCGCAGGATCATGCCGACAGTATACTCTTCCGGCCGTCTGGTCAAAAGATACCCTCCCTGCGGTCCTCGTATACTGCGGACAAACCGCGCCTTATTTAATACGGAGATAATCTGCTCAAGGTATTTGTCTGAAATGTTTTGTCTCTCTGATACATCCCGGATGCGGACTGGTTTACCGCTGTTATTTAACGCAAGATCTAACATCAGACGCAATGCATAGCGGCCTTTGGTAGAAATTTTCATAATTAAATGCCTCCATTCTATGTTGTGTGTTTTCTCTTTTTTCTTATATTTCCTACTATCTTTATATGATACAATAGTTTTTCTCAAAAAACAAGAGAAAACAGGCAGTCAATGTCCGTTTCATTGACCGCCTGCCTTCAAGGGGATTATTGTATAATGTCTCTCTATCTTTTGTAACTGTCTGTCTTTTGTAATATTTTTCTTTCGTGAGTTATCTTTTGTAAAGGGTTATCATTCGTACAACATCATCTTTTGTAAAAGTTATCTTTCGTATTGTTTCTATGAATAAACTAAAGAGGTTATCATATATTAGTTGTCATCCTGCAAAGCGTCAAATCCCGTTTCTCCGGTTCTGACTTTAATGACTTCTTCTACATCATATACAAAGATCTTGCCGTCGCCAATATGTCCTGTGTACAAAGCCTCTTTGGCAGCGCTGACTACTTTCGCAACCGGCACGGCACTGACGATTACTTCTACTTTGATCTTTGGAAGCAGTGTAAACTCTACCGGAACACCACGATAATACTCTGCCGTTCCTTTCTGAGTACCACATCCAAGAACCTGTGTAACCGTAATACCGGATACACCGATATCGTTCAGGGCTTCCTTCAGATCTTCAAACTTGCTCTGTTTGCAGATAATATCTACTTTAGAAAGTTTCGTATCAGATGCGATGCCGCCATTTCCTTCTACAACCTGCACCGGTACAGCCTCGTCCATCTTCGCCTTAGGCGTTTCTGTACTTTCCATAGCTTTTACCGTCTCTGCCAGTTCGCTTCTGCGTCCGGATACTCCGGATACATTTGTAACAAATCCGGCATATGCTGTTTCCAGGCCATGTTCCTTGGCATCCAGACCAATGATTTCTTCTTCTTCTGTTACTCGCAGTCCAAAGATCGCTTTGATTGCCAGGAATACAAGCGTCATCGTAATTGCTGCCCAGGCAGCTACGGATAAAAATCCTACCAGCTGGATTCCCAGCAATTTAAATCCACCGCCGTAGAACAAACCGGTTCCTGCCATACTTCCGCTTGCCAGCAGATCTTTTACTCCAGGTGCCGATTCGGTAGCAAACAAACCTACTGCAATGGTTCCCCACATACCGTTCATACAGTGTACTGCTACGGCTCCAACCGGGTCATCTACATGAAGTTTGTAATCCAGAAGCCATACGCCAAACACTACCAACAGTCCTGCCACGATACCAATGATGATAGCACCAAGCGCATCTGTTACATCACAAGGTGCCGTGATGGCTACCAGACCTGCCAGAGATGCATTCAGACACATGGATACATCTGGTTTACCATATTTTATCCAGGTAAAGATCATACAGGTTACCGTTGCGATAGCCGGTGAAATAGTTGTGGTCAAAAAGATGGATCCAAGCTGCTCAACGCTTGTAGCTGCTGCTCCGTTGAATCCGTACCAGCCAAGCCACAGGATGAAAACTCCCAAGGCGCCAATGGTCAGGTTATGACCCGGAAACGCATTTACTTTTATGATCTTACCGTTCTTATCTTTGGTGAACTTACCAATACGAGGTCCCAGGATTGCTGCTCCTACCAGTGCAGCGATACCGCCTACCATATGAATGGCACAAGATCCGGCGAAGTCATGGAATCCTATCTGTGAAAGCCAGCCGCCGCCCCAGATCCAGTGAGCTTCAATCGGATAGATCAAAGCGGAGATCACTGCGGAGTACACACAGTAGGATAAAAACTTGGTTCTCTCTGCCATGGCTCCTGAAACGATAGTCGCTGTAGTTGCACAAAATACTAAGTTAAATACAAAACTCGAAAAATTGAAATTGGAATAAGCTGTGAAAATATCAAATCCCGGTTTACCAATGAATCCTAACAGATCCTCTCCCAGCAACAGGCTGGCACCGATTATGATGAACACTACGGTTCCAATACAAAAATCCATCAGATTCTTCATGATGATGTTACCTGCATTCTTCGCTCTGGTAAATCCTGTCTCTACCATTGCAAATCCTGCCTGCATCCAGAACACCAGCGCCGCTCCAATCAGGAACCAGACGCTCCAGGTCTGACTACTTACCGCATCAATGGCCGTTTTAATTTCATCTGTCATAAAAATTCCTCCATTCTTTTGTGTATTTGCTCTCTATTCCTGAGTTCCTGCACAACGCCTAGAATTGAAAGCGTTTTCTCAAAAGAAAAAGCGCCCCGCAGATTCCTCTGCGAAGCGCCTTTGCTTTTGATATTTTCATTATACTTCCAACGGGTCAAATGTCAAGGGTTCTTTTTCATTTTGTAACCTTTTCCTAATCCTTCTAATTCTTTGTAAGTATTTTTTATTCACATTGAACAAATTAATCATTTTTCCGTTACCGCTTTCAATACCAGGACGAGCCGTTCCAGTTCCGGATCGCTTGGCAGAATCGCATTGATACCAAACCGCATACTCTCCACCACCACATCCTGGCTCACACCATCTGCCAGCACCAGAATCGGCATCGTTGCCGCACTACGACGTACCTGGCTGCGGAACATATCCGTAAATTCCAAAAAGTCCATATCCACCGGGTTTCCATCCAGAATGATGGCATTAAAAGCCCCATCCGGATAACCGGTCCACAGTTCCAGGCCCTCTTTGCCACTGTAAGCAATATCCACCTGGGCTCCCCGGACCTTCAGCATTGGTCCCAGCCGTTTCTCCCCGGCATCCTTCTTGATCACAAGCAGGGAATATCCCTGTAGGGAACAATCAGTCTCTTCCACGGACATCTCCTGAACCGCCGCGTCTTCATTGCGCCGCAGCGGCAGTATAACCTCAATACCATTCCGGTTGTTGTCCAGGTTTTTCAACTGCATGGTCCCCCCCATCATCTTCACCAGTTTACGAGCAACGATCAGGGAAAAACTTGTTTCTGCATATTCTTCCCCTACTTTCCAGGCAGACTGGTCATCTTCCATTTCTACCGCATAATTTCTGCCAAAGAAATCCTCATTAACCGTAATTCCGTCATCCTGGAACACCAAGATCAACCGATTGATGCCATTGGCTGACTCTTCATCCCGTCCCAACACATTGATGACACCCTGTCCTTCTACCGCCAGGATGCAGTTGCCCATAATGTGGTTTACCATCTGGGCAATACGGCCCTCGTCACCATAATAATGCTTCCATTTCAGGTTAATGTGGTACAAAAATTCTATCTTAGTACCAAACAGGCGGCCGTCCCAGGTCTGGAATGTACGCCAAAGTACTTCATCCAGAGAAAACTTTTTATTTTCTAACTTTACATGGCCCCGTTCCAGCATCTCATACTGCTGGATATTTTTCACTACATTATTCATGTATTTTACCGCACTACGGGCCTTTGCCGCCTCCGGCGTATCTTCTTCAAATAACCGGGCGGCTTTGTTTAATTCCCGTAGCGGATCCATCATTTCTCTTGCCAGCATCATAGAAAAATTCCGCCGCATTTCCAGCGTTTCCTTCTCATCCCGCAGGGCTGCTGCCAGGATCTTGCGGTTGGCATCTTCCACCATCATCTCATTTTTCTTGGACTGTTCCACATCCTGGGATGTTACGATGATATATTCCCTTTTCTCTGAATAATAACTAAACCGGACAGACTTGTACCGGTACTCAGAATTTTTGCTTCTCATCCGCAGAAAAATTCCCTGTTCTTTCTGCGTGTCATCCCCCAGTGCTTCCTTCATTGCCGAAAGGCCAAAAGAATCCTTATATCTGGCAATTTCTTCCGGATGAACATAGTACCGTCTGGTAGTTTCCACAAATTCCTCATAACTGGTCATCGGAAATTCTTCGCTGAAAACCTGTCCATTTAGAAAAAAACCGCGAAACCAGTCTTTCTCCGTACTGACTACCAGGATCATCTCATACACTTTTCTGGCCTGGGACCCCAGAACATTCACAAGAGTCCAGTCCGATTCCTCCAGATCAGACTCCATGATATCCTGTTTTTCCTCCAGCACGCTGCAGTAATACTCCTTGCCGTCTTCTGTATTCTCGTAATAATTTCCCAAAAGCCGTACCCAGCGGATCTCCCCTCGATGGTTTTTGCACCGTAAACAGTAGGAGATATTTTCCTCTTTTTCCGCCTGTTCCACCATATATCTGCGAAATTCTTCCAGATCCTCCTCCATGGTAAACATGCCTGTACTTCCAATATATTCTTCACGATTTGTCCCAAAAAAGTCCATAAATGTATCATCTGCATCCATTATATAAAAATTCTTTGTCGTAATCAGGACTCTCGCCACGCCTCCCGGGAAAAAACCACGGACAATATCTTTTTCACGACGGATCTCTTCCTTATCCGTTATATCGATCAGCATAGCGTGAATGAGTTTTTCACCTTGCTCATTCTCAAATACAACGCCATTGGCCCAGACCCAGATCTGCTCGCCGTTTTTCTTGCGAAGGCGGTAACTGCAGGCATACTCTCCTTCTTCCTCCAGCTGCTGCAGCACATCCTGTTCAATTCTTTGAAAATCCGGTGGATAAATAAGATAACGGATCCTCTCATGACAGCTTTCCATCAATTCTTCTCTCTCATATCCAAGCATCCGGCAAAAACCGTCATCTACTTCTACAAATGGGAAATCCGCCTCCTTATCATATCTGAACACAATTTCACACCATGTGCAGAAACGGGACAGACGTTCCCGCTCCCATTTATAATTCTTCGTCATATTGGCTCCTCCTGATCATAATCTGATTCGCCCCCTCGCTTTCGCTCGGCGGCAGGTCGTCGGAGCCATTCCATAATATGACTTCGTCATATTGGCTCCTCCTAATTTAATCTGATTCGCCCCCTCGCTTTCGCTCGGCGGCAGGTCGTCGGAGCCATTCCATAATATGACTTCGTCATATTGGCTCCTCCTCTAAATTCTTCTGGCAACTACAACAAACCTTCCTTCTTCGGTCTGGTAGGCACAAGTAACCAAAGTAAGAAGCTGCTCTCCATAAGAAGGTGTCACCCCGGTATCATATACCGACAGTTTCCTACAGTTCTTCACATAATTTGCATACTGCTTTTTATCCAGTTTCCCCGGATAATTATAGTATTTGAATACATCTTCTTCGTTTTTGTATACCTTTGAATAAAAGGCCGCCACAACCTCATACTGCCTTTTTTCATACAATGTATCAAAATTTATGATCTTATGTTTTTCATAAAAATCTTTCTTTTCAAAACCCATCAGATGGGCAAACATCATGCCACTTTTCATGTGATGTCCATACACCATCAAATTGTTATGCACATCCTCTGTATCGCATTTCGCATCCAGAAAGGGCAGTCCGTTCACATCCTGCTCCTTCTTAAAATTCCGGTGAAGGTAATACTCCGAATCCTCCGGCGTAAGCATAACCGGATAATCGATCTTCGTGTTCTCTACCTGGATCCAGCCACATATATCTTTGTTTCTGCTGTATAGTTTTTTAAATTCCTTCAGCATTTTCTTCTGGTTCTGGCCGGACTGCTCCACCGTGTCCGTACCCGCGTCCGCTTCCTGCTGCCCCTCTTCTTTCAGTGCAATCAATTCATCCAGTTCATTCTGGGTTTCATGAGCCGCATAATAGTAGCGAAACAAATACACGCCGCTCCCGACAAAGACCAGAATACACACTACCAGCAGTACATTCAGCATCACTTTCTTTTTATTCATAAACGCCTCCGCATGGATGTAAATTTGATTCCATTTTCCCTTCGTTCCGGCCCCAGTGCCTCAAATCCCATAGCTTCATAAAATCCTACTGCATAAGGAGATGAATTTACCGTAACTGCCGGTATCTTTGGCTTTCCTTCCAGGACATAAGACACAGCCACCTGCATCAGACTGGTGGCGATCCCCAGATGATGAAACTTATCTCTTACAAACAACAGACTGATATGCTGTCCGCTGCGGAGTGCCAGCACGCCTACCAAAAGCCTGCCTATATAACATCCCCAGAAAGTCATTTCGCCCTGATTGACTTTTTCCACCATATTGCTATAAGTGACAAAATGGCGAAAAGTCGCAATACCCATTTCTCCATAATCCGGTGCCTCGTATTTCATAAAAGTTTCCCAAACCAGGTCCAGCGCCCCCCTGAGTTTATCCGGACCGATCTTACATATCTGCATTCCTTCTCTTTCCCCTTAATTTTAAATCAAGCCACGGACTCCCCCACAGGGAAAGCACCGTGGCCTTTTTTAATCTTTATGGATTATAAAGTCTCAAATGTATCGCGGATCGCCTTGATGAAGTTCTGGCTGTTCAGTACAGTCACATTCTCAAGATCTGTGATCAAAGCAAGGTCTTTGGTCATCTTTCCATCCTCGATGGTCTTAAGAGTAGCTTTTTCCAACTTGTCAGCAAATTCCTGCAGTTCCGGAATACCATCCAGTTCGCCTCTCTTGCGGAGAGCTCCTGTCCAGGCAAAAATAGTAGCTACGGAGTTGGTAGAAGTCTCTTCGCCTTTCAGGTGTTTGTAGTAATGACGCTGAACGGTTCCGTGAGCAGCTTCGTACTCATAAACACCATCCGGTGAAACCAGTACAGAAGTCATCATAGCCAGAGAGCCACAGGCAGAAGATACCATATCACTCATTACATCGCCATCGTAGTTCTTGCATGCCCAGATAAATCCGCCTTTTGTCTTCATAACGCGTGCTACTGCATCATCAATCAGAGTATAGAAATACTCAAGGCCTGCTGCCTCAAACTTCTCTTTATACTCATTTTCGTATACTTCTGCGAAAATATCTTTGAAACGATGGTCATATTTCTTGGAAATTGTGTCCTTTGTAGCAAACCACAGATCCTGTTTTGTATCCAACGCATAACTAAAGCATGCCCTTGCGAAACTGGTAATGGATTTGTCTGTGTTGTGCATTCCCTGGATCACACCCGGACCGTCGAAGTCATGAATCAACTCTTTGGTCACAGTTCCGTCTTCTGCGGTAAATACAAGCTCAGCTTTTCCTTTACCCGGTACGCGGATCTCCGCATTTTTATACACATCACCATAAGCGTGACGAGCCAGTGTAATTGGCTTTTCCCAGTTTTTCACACATGGTTCAATGCCCTTTACCTGAATCGGTGCACGGAACACAGTTCCATCCAAAGCCGCACGGATCGTTCCGTTAGGAGATTTCCACATTTCTTTCAGATCATACTCTGTCATGCGGGCTGCGTTTGGTGTAATCGTAGCACATTTTACTGCTACGCCATATTTCTTTGTAGCCTCTGCGGAATCAAATGTTACCTGATCGTTGGTCTCATTACGATACTTAAGCCCCAGATCATAATACTCTGTCTTCAGATCAATGTATGGCAGCAACAATTCGTCCTTAATCATCTGCCACAAAATTCTGGTCATCTCATCTCCATCCATCTCTACGAGAGGTGTTTTCATTTGGATTTTTGCCATGTTCCTATGCCTCCTGAATATTTTATTAAAATTATGCCTTAACTATAGCACATTGCTGTAAGTCTTGTCAAAGCCGCCAGATCATACCTTTTTTCTAGGAAAAATATACCACTTCTTCTTTCGGCGGCTCACAAGGCTCTACCGAATCCGCATACAGCATTGGCACTACCCCCTGCTGTCTTTTGGAAAATTCCGGCTTTACTTCAACGGTTACTTTTACCCAGCTGTCCGTCTTAAAATCAGCTGCTTTTTTGTAATGACAGATAAAACCGATCTTGGCAATATCGTCAGCGCAGCAAGTCATGGCTGCTCTGGCCGGTACAAATGCATCCTTTGGGAATGTGCGATTCCGGTAAACCTGTCCCTTGAATGTGATTTTTTTGCCTTCGTACTTTTCCGGATGTTCCCCCACATCCAGATACCACAGGCCAAAATCATCGTCCTCCAGAACGATCTCCGCTGCTTTTACATCATATGGCAGTTCTTCTTCAATATTGCTTTCCACCGTTCCATCCGCATTTTCAAAGATCACCTGTGTTCCACGGTTGATGGCCTTTACATTACGCCGCATGGATGGGCGGTTCATATTTTGATCGCATCGGTTGAAAATCACCAGATCCGACATTTTAAAATGCTCCATCATCAAAGACTTCATGTTGTTTACATACACATCAAATGTCTGGGCATTTACCGTAGTAAACGTCTGTACTACCGTCCAGTTTTCCGGCAATGTCTCATTTAACAGTGTCTGCATGTTCCACATACCGTTAACCTCGATCACAATACGATCCGGTTTATATTTCTTTACCAGTTTATTACAGTAGTCTTCTGTCAGATCTTCTTCCTCTTCAACGACAACAGGCTGTACTCTATTGTCCATTAAAAGCACATCACTCAACCCGATTTCCCCTTCTTCCGTCAAGAGTAAAAGGGTCTTCAATCCGTCTTCAAAGTTTCCTTCCTGCAGAATTTCTTTTATGCAGGTAGTCTTTCCGCTTTCCAGAAATCCCGTAAAAAGGTACACTGGTATATCTCGATTGCCAAACATAACCTTTCCTTTCTTTCCATATTAAATATGGAACAATGCCTTAATCTCTTCTTCTTTTAACTGTGCTCCGATCACACAGAGACGACCAGTGTAGTCAGCGCTTCCTCTTCGCACTTCATACTCCCCTGGAACCAGGTCAAAGTGGAACCATTCTCCTTCCACTGCCGGCACGATTCCTTTGGCACGAAGGATGCTTCCATAGGCATCTCCCTCTGCGGAGAGTTTTTTCAAAATCTCTGTCAGTTCTTCTTCACTGTACTTGTGCGGGGTCTCCATACCCATGCTGGTAAATACATCATCTGCATGATGGTGGTGGTGATGCTCGTGATCATGATCATGGTCATGTCCACAGCAGCAATGTCCATCTTCATGGTCATGGTGATGGTGCTCATGGTCGTGGTCATGGTGATGGTGCTCATGATCATGGTCGTGATGATGTCCACACTCAGGGCATACATCTTCCTCTTCCAGCAATTCCAATTCCAGAGAATTGCTCTGCTCGATCGCTCCCAAAATCTGCTTTCCGTCAATCTGATCCCATGGTGTGGTAATGATGGCAGCTACATCATTTTTTTCTTTGATCAGTTTCAGTGCTGCATCCAGTTTTTCATCTGAAATGTTGCCGGTACGGCTGAGAACGATGGTCTTGGCACTTTCAATCTGATTGTTATAGAACTCACCAAAGTTCTTCATATACATTTTGCATTTTGTAGCATCTGCCACGGTTACATAACCGTTCATCTCTACATCTTCGTGGTCTTCCATCACGGCAGAAACAGCCTTGATCACATCCGACAGTTTGCCCACTCCGGATGGCTCAATGATGATACGGTCCGGTGTATATTTTTCAAGTACCTCGTTTAATGCAGTGCCAAAATCTCCTACCAAAGAACAACAGATACATCCTGAGTTCATCTCCGTGATATTGATGCCGGAATCTTTCAAAAAACCACCATCGATACCGATCTCACCAAACTCATTCTCGATCAGCACCAGCTTTTCTCCCTGAAAAGCCTCTGAAATAAGTTTTTTGATCAAAGTTGTTTTACCGGCTCCTAAAAAGCCTGAAAAAATATCAATTTTTGTCATGATCCTGCCTCCAGTCATTTTATATAGATGTCTTACCCGTCAATAAAGGCTGTTGTTTCTGCAGCCAGTCATCTGCCTCCTGCAGTCCCTCATCGGTAAAATCAAACTCCTGACTTACCGGTGTCTCAGTAGTCTTTTCCAATATATAAGGGCCCTTCCACGCTGTCGCCACCAGTTTAGGTGCATCTTCTTCTCCGCCCTTACCTATCCGGAAATTCATGCCACGGTAACTTCCTTTAAAAACAGTTTTTTTGTAATATTGTATGGAATAAAGAACAATGCCTTCCATATGTTATGCCTCCTTCCATTTACGCATATGAAGTAGTATAACACATTTTTGTGAAAAATGCTTGCCTTTCTCATAAAAAAGTGGTTTACTATATTCGTGTGACTATATAAATATGAAGTAAATGGAGAGTGACCTATGAAAAAAGTTGTAAAATTTGGCGGAAGTTCCCTGGCAAGCGCAGAGCAGTTTATGAAAGTCTGCGATATTATCCGTGCCGATGAAAGCCGCCGTTATGTTGTGCCTTCGGCACCGGGAAAGCGTTTTAATGACGACATCAAAGTAACGGATATGCTGTACCGTTGTTACGAGCTGGCAGAAAGCGGCCAGCCATTCAACAAACAGATGAATCAGATCAAAGACCGTTACAACGAGATCATCCGTGGACTGAAATTGGATTTTTCCCTGAACGATGATTTTGAAACCATCAAAAAACAGTTTCTTGCCAAAGCCGGCAGAATGTATGCTGCTTCTCGTGGCGAATATCTTAACGGCAAGATCATGGCCAAATACCTTGGCTTTGAGTTTATCGATTCTGCCAATGTGATCCGTTTTGACAAAGACGGCCATTTTGATGCTGATACAACCGACAAACTTCTTTCTGAGCGTCTGGCAGCTTATGACCATGCAGTTATCCCTGGTTTTTACGGCGCCATGGCCAACGGAACCGTTGTTACTTTTTCCCGTGGTGGTTCCGACATTACCGGTTCTCTGGTAGCAAAAGCGATCCATGCGGATCTGTATGAGAATTGGACCGATGTTTCCGGTGTTCTGGTAGCAGATCCACGGATCATCAACAACCCAGAAGTCATTCACACCATTACCTATACAGAGCTGCGTGAGTTAGCTTACATGGGTGCTTCGGTACTCCATGAAGATGCTATCTTTCCAGTCCGCAAAGCCGGGATTCCGATCAACATCCGCAATACCAACGCCCCAGAGGATGATGGTACCATGATCGTAGAAAGTACCTGCCGCATCCCTGCTTATACAATTACCGGTATTGCCGGAAAGAAAGGCTTTGTAGCTGTTAATATTGAAAAAGATATGATGAACTCCGAGATCGGATTTGGCCGCAAAGTTCTTCAGGCTTTTGAAGATAACGGTATCAGTTTTGAGCATATGCCATCCGGTATCGATACCATGACCATCTTTGTTCATCAGGATGAATTTGCACCAAAAGAGCAGCGTGTTCTCTCCCGCATCAATGAACTGGCTCAGCCGGATACGATCGACCTGGAATCCGACCTTGCTTTGATCGCAGTAGTTGGCCGTGGCATGAAGAGTACCCGTGGTACAGCCGGACGCCTGTTCTCCGCACTGGCTCACGCCCATATCAATGTAAAGATGATTGATCAGGGTTCCAGTGAGTTGAATATTATCATCGGTGTAAAGAATGTAGACTTCGAAGATGCTATCAAGGCTATCTATGATATGTTCGTTATGTCCCAGCTGTAATCTTACCAGCGGATATGTGAAACCTGCCTGCAGGCAGGATCTTATAAAAAAGAAGTTATTTCCACTGGGAGAGATGCTGTGGTGCACCTCCCCGGGAAATAACTTCTTTCTTTTTACTGGATTACGATTTGGGCATGTGCCGTGGAATCTTCTATCATTTTACGATATTCTGTTTCCCGCTCTTTGGGTATGTAGATTACCGCATTTTGTCCAATCGTGGCAAAGGCTCTGGATCCTATTTTCTTGAGTTTTTTAGATTTGATGACTATCTTTTTTAATGACTGACACCCCGAAAAAGCCTGGGCTCCTATCTTTTCTACATTCGCCGGAATCGTCAGTTCAGTAAATTTCTGTTCCTCAAATGCCCATTTTCCGATTATTTTCAACTTTGCCGGCAACTTAATTGTCTTGATTTTTCCACTGATTATTGAAGGATAAAAAGCCCCTTGACCTATAACTGTTACATTATCCGGCAATTGCAGATTATTGATCTGCGTGTCCGAAAAGGCATATGCATCAATTCGTTTTAGTGTTTTGGGGAACTTCACTGATTTTAATTTTGTAAAGTTACCAAATGCATTATGACCTATCCTTTCCACACCTTTTTTCAATACTACCTTTTTAACCTTTCCTCTTAGTGAACTCCATTTATATTCATATCTTGTTGCTTTGTCATATCCCCCAGCTATTCCTTCCGGTAACTTTCCTTTCAAATACTTACCCGAAATCGTCAATGTCTTATTGGATGCTTTGTACTTATATGTTACCGTTTTTTGTTTTGCCATACATGGACTGGCACACATGGTAACTGCCAGACTCATGCACAATATAAATACTATCTTTTTCATTCTGATTCCCCCATTCTTTGTATAAAAAAAGCTGATCATACTTTCTGCTCCCCTCCTTCTTACTGCGCTATGATCTGAGCATGCGCCGTAGAATCTTCTATCATTTTACGATATTCTGTTTCCCGCTCTTTTGGTATGTAGATTACCGCATCTTTCCCCATATCCGCAAACGCTCTTGATCCTACTTTCTTGAGTTTTTTTGACTTGATAACTATCTTTTTTAAATATTCGCAACCGCAAAACGCCCTGGTCTCAATCTTTTCAACCTTTGAGGGGATTGTCACTTCTGACATTTTCTGTTCTTCAAAAGCTGCCTTTCCTATTTTTCTCAATTTCGCTGGTAATTTTAATTTCTTTATTTTACCGCTCACCATTGTAGATTTAAAGGCACTACTTTTAATCTCCTCTATTTCATCCGGTAAATCCAACTTCTTTATTCTGGTATCGCAAAAAGCATATGCACCAATTGATTTCAAACCTTTCGGGAATTTCACAGATTCCAGTTTACCAAAATCTCCAAACGCATTATGCCCTATTTTTTTAATACCATCTTTCAGTATAATCTTTTTCACCTTCATTCTCAGCGGGCTCCACTTATAATCGTATTTTGTTGCTTCATTGTACCCTTCTTTTTCCGAAAAATCTGGCGGTAATTTACCCTTTAAATACTTTCCTGAAATGGTCAAAGATTTATTGGATGCTTTGTACTTATATGTTACTTTCTTTTGTTTTGCCATACATGGACTGGCACATGTGGTCATTGCCAGACTCATGCACAGTATAAATACTATCTTTTTCATTCTGATTCCCCCATTCTTCCATATTAAAAAAGCTGATCATACTTTCTGCTCCCCTCCTTCTTACTGCGCTATGATCTGAGCATGCGCCGTAGAATCTTCTATCATTTTACGATATTCTGTTTCCCGCTCTTTTGGTATGTAGATTACCGCATCTTTCCCCATATCCGCAAACGCTCTTGATCCTACTTTCTTGAGTTTTTTTGACTTGATAACTATCCTTTTTAAATTGTTGCACTCCACAAAAGCATGTGCTCCAATTTTTTCCACATTGGATGGAATCACAACCTCTTTTATCTTATTTTGTCGAAACGCTGCTTTCCCAATGCTCTTAAGATTACGAGACAATTTCAACTTGACAATTCCCCGTTCTTCACCATCCATGTCAAAAGCACTTTCTCCGATATATTTAACACTATCTGGTAAATACACATAGTAAATTGGCGTAGATCCAAAAGCATAGGCATCAATTTTCTTTAGAGTGTTGGGAAATTTCACTGAATTTAATTTAGCAAATTCTCCAAACGCATTATGTCCTATTCTTTCCACACCTTTTTTCAATGTAATCTTTTTGGCTTTCCCTTTTAACGAGCTCCATTGGTACTTGTATCTCGCCGCCTGATTGTAGCCGCCTGTTTTTGACGGCAACTTTCCTTTTAAATATTTACCCGAAACAGTCAATGTTTTGCTAGATGCGTTATACTTATATGTTACTTTCTTTTGTTTTGCCATACATGGACTGGCACATGTGGTTGCTATTAAAACCATACTCAATATAAATACTATCTTTTTCATGCTTTCCCCCTAAATGCTATAACTGGCATACATATATTTGGCTCCTAAAGGCTGACTTTTTGTCACATCCTGGATAAATGAAGATAAATTCCCCAACTTAAAAGTGGTAGCATCTAAAACACAACTAAATTCCTTATATGTTCCACAAGGATGACTGGATTTTTCATACTGGACCAAAGCTGCATACATAGCGTTTTTAGCGCACTGCCACCTTTCCGGAACCACATCCTTTTCATGTAGTTTTGTATAATATGGGTCTTGGTTATATGCATTCTTTTTCTTATGAACCATATGATGATACCGGTTATCGCTACCTTTTATAAATACACTATGGGAAAATACATCTGTCAATGAATGAATAGCCATCCCCCATATAATTGCCCGGCGTACCCCCGGTGAACCGTTCTTTAACTCTGATACATGCCCAATTGCATAAGCAATTTCTTTGTTCATCTGCCTCTTGGCCTCTGCCGTTAACCCATTTACTGTACTTTGTCCTGATTTATATTTTTGTTTGTTGGCTAATATTGTCAGATAAATATAATCACTTACATAATTTACCATGCCCTTGTTACTTCCCTCTTCTTTTCTGTAGTATCCATGAAGCCATGGATGCAACTTCATTCCATAAAGCGCACATGTTCCATCGTCATATGTGTATCTACTTCGATCATTTAACCGAGCGCCAAATTTCACATTAGAATATTGGGACGGTATCATATTTCCATGATCATTCATTTCCCAGCTTCCTTCCACACATCCTGTCTCTTCAAACGCCACAACCGGTTTCTGGTTTTCCTCTGTCTTTGCTGCGAACAACCCAGTATCTGCTTCTTCTACTTTCTGGTCTATGCTTCCTGCCTGTTTCATCTCTTCGTAGTGGCTTCTTGCATATTCCACATCCAGCAGACCGTTGCCATACTGTTCTTTTGCGCCGTAGAGGTTTGCACTGGCGTTCAACACATAGCGGATCGTATCTGCGCTGGCGTCTGGATCTTTCTCCCACAAAAGGGAGGCCGCTCCTGCCACCTGTGGTGCCGCCAGACTGGTTCCGGATGCCACCAGTTCATCACCTAACTGTCCGGTAGTCCTTACCAGTTCTCCCAGTGCCACGATTTCCAACTCCTCTCCTCTGGCACTGGTGTCAGCTGTAACGCCCTGCTTATCTACAGAGCCTACTGCCATGACTTCTTCAAAGGCTGCCGGATACTGGACACCCTTGCTTCCTGTATTTCCTGCCGCAGCCACCATCAGAATCCCTGCCCGGTCTGCTGCCTTCACCGCCTGATGCAGTGCTTCAGAGTACTGGCTCACACCAAAACTCATGTTGATGATATTTACTTTTTGATCAATGGCCATATAGATTCCTTCGATGATCCGGCTTAACGGTGCCCGGTTGTCATCATCCAGAACACGGATTGAATAAATCTCCGCATTGGTGTTCACTCCTGTAATCCCTTCTTTGTTATCCTTTGCCGCGATGAGACCTGCCACACCATTTCCATGACCGCTTCCGTCCATAAACAACGGAGACATTTCTTCCTCTCCCGGTACCAGCGTTGCCGAATACGCCAGATCCAGGTCATTGCCATCGTCCACACCCGAGTCCAAAACAGCCACTTTTATCTTCTTTTTGACTGATTTCTTTCCTTTTCCTCCGTGGATCATCTGCATGTTCCACTCCTGTTTTTGTGTGTTCTTTTTGTACTTCTTTACCTTCTTGTCATGGGCACCGTAATATCCACACGCCGTCACCATCACATCCGGTTCCACATAATTTACTTTTGCATCCTTCTTTAGTGTTTCTTTCTGGTCCGCTGTCAGCGCCACCATCGCCAAGTCGTGCTTCTGCGACAGATCCTCACCCTGTCCGCTTATGGTATGCGTCGTCGCATATGTTTTCTCAAGTCTCTCCACCGCTGCCGTACTGACTATGTAATTCTGCATCCCTTTTTGCTCTGCTGCTCCAGCTGTTACCGGCACACATCCCGCTGCCAGTGCCAGAGAAGTTACCGTTACCAATAATTTGTTTCTTCTCATAGTTTTCTCTCCCTATATAAAATATATTTTACCGCTACTATACCAATTCATCACGCTCCCTCCCGTAGCCCCTATTTGTAATAACTTTAGCGTAACATACCCATAATACATATGCAAGAATATTTTATCATATTTTGTCGATTAGGTTGACTATTGTTTATCATTTAATTTTATTTTTTAATATTTTGCAACATTTCACATTTTCATTTATCAACTTCTTTAAAATTTATCTCCTGTCCTTTCTTCTCCACCGCAAATTTTGTACCGTCTCCCTTTTTAACTTTTTCTCCTGCAGATAACCGATAGCCAAGGTCTGCCCCATGACCATACACCGCAGCCACGACTTCCTGATCTTTGACAAACACAAGGTTCACCATATCATCATACGCACCTTCCTGCAAAAATCGGCTGTCAAATCCAACGGTCTGCACCATTGCTTCTTTACTTGTGTAGGGTGTAAAGCAATACATGGCATCCCACTCAAAGGGCACCACTTCATCCCATGTGATCTCTGTTTTATTCACTTGCTTTAGAGCTTCCCCAAGGCGCCTTCCATTGGACGAAACCCTGCCACTGTGATTTACCTGGACCATTATGCATGATACCAGCACCAGGGCAGCCAGAAAAATGACAGTTGTAATGATTCTCTTTTTCATCTTGATCTACCTCTTCTTTTATGTAATTTTCTCTTCGCAGTTCCATTATACGAAAGCCTTCTTTCTTTGTACACCCTTTTGCGACGAGCGGTCATTTTTCGCGACGAACGGCATACAAATCCGCATGGGCTCCCTTGCATTTCCGGTATCTATATAGTACTATGATGTCATACAAAAAACTCAGGGAAGGGGCACATCACTTTGACATCCATTGCATTTATAATCGATTTTATTACTTACTTGTCCGTTTTTTGCTTTGTGTTCCATCTGAAACTGAAAAAATCTGTTTTACACATTTCTTTGGGGTGTGTCTGGGCTGTTTTGGGAAGTTGCTTTTTGTATCTCTACTCCCCAGATTTTTCTTACCGCATTATTATCCTGTTCGGTTTATACCTGCTTTTCCAGGCAAAATTGGATCATATTTTAGTATGTTTTTCCCTTTACACACTGATCTCCTACCTGACAGAATGTTATGGGATATATTTTTATTCGCTTTTGACCGGCACAAATGTTTTAGACAATCCTTTGATCTTATCCCTTTGCCGTATTTTTGTTTCCCTGTTCTTTTTACTGCTCTGCATCCCGTTTTACCGCGGCACAGTGACCATTTTCCCCTTTTCACGGCTCTCTGCGAAAAACAACCTGTTCATTTCCGGCCTTTGTTTTCTACATCTGGGTCTGATGGGAATACTAAACACCTTTTTTAATTATGATATGAGCACCGTCGGACGGCGCCTTATGGTGATCCTTACCCTTATCTTGCTGCTGATGTTTTCGACTATATTCTATTTGTATCTGAAATTAAAAAAGAGCAAGGAAAAATTGGAGGAAAATTCACGCCTCCAGCAATACCAATGGGAACTGGAAAAGCAGCATTATCTGGATCTGCAAAAGAAAGATCAAGCATTACGAAAGTTCCGCCACGATTACAAACACCACATACTTGCCATGCAGGAACTGGCTGCCAGAAAGGACTATGGCAAACTTTTAACCTACCTCAACGACCTGTCCCACATCCAGTCACAGACAGCCTCCATCTCCACCAACAATCCGGTGGCAGATGCGATTTTCAACTATTTTGACAGCATAAAACCTGCTCACACGGAATTTTGCGTGGACGGCAGATTCCAGCCCCACTGTTTTGTGTCCGAGACACATCTGTGCATTCTTCTATCCAATCTGCTGATAAACGCAATGGAAGCTGTGGAAAAATGCCCGCCTTCCGCCCCCAGACAGGTTTTCGTCAGCCTTTTCTCCCAGGAAGAAAGACTGACCATCCGGGTAACCAACACCTTTTCCGGCTCTGTGGAACCACCGGATCTATCTTCCACAACAAAAAAAGATTTCCTAAACCATGGTTTGGGAATCCAAAATATGCGGGATGTGGTCAGTCAGTATAACGGAACGATTCAATTTTCCCACACAGGGCAGACATTTGAAGCAACGATACACTTAGGGAGGTCTTTACAATGAACATAGCAATCTGTGATGATGTAAAAAAAGAGGCAGAACTTTTAGAAACTCTATGTCACGAACTGAATTGTCTGCATACAACCTTGTTTCTTTCAGGAGAAGAATTTCTTTCCTCTCCTTCACTGCATGATTTTAATATTTTATTTTTAGACATTGAGATGCCTGGTATCTCAGGCCTTGAACTGATGAAACAGCTCTCTTTTTCCCATCCCTCTCTCCTTGTTATTTTCTGTACAACTCATCAGGAATTGATGCAGGATGCTTTCGGGCGCAATGTGATTGCTTTCATCAACAAACCTTACCATCCTCATAGTGTGAAAAACGCCCTGGAAACGGCTGTCGGACTTTTAAAAGACTTTTATCCTGTGCAGATGGAGGACAGCTCTGCCATTTTGTGCCGGGATATTCTCTATATCCAGTCCGACCATAAATACAGCACCTTTTGCTGCCGGGACGGTTCCAGCCATTTATGCCGCCGTTCTTTGAAATCCCTTCTGGAAGAATTGTCTCCTTATGGATTTTGTGCTATTTCCCGCTCCACCGTTGTGAATCTGAAATATTGCGAAAAAATAAAAGATGGAAAGCTCTTCCTCACTACAAAGGAATCCCTTTCCATCAGTCGTCGTTATTCACATTCGTTCATTCAAAATTACCGGAACTTCATTGCAGGGGTCTGTCAGCCCACCTCCACATCGGCTCCATAATCCACATTATCAAAGTGGAATCCGAACATCTGGTAGAAGTCTTCCCAGTATCCCTCAATATCTCCTAACTGTCCAATATTCTCTGTGGTCACCTGATCCCAGACTTTGGCGATCTCATCCTGTACTTCCGGACGCAGTTCCCAGTCATCCAGACGAAGCATGCCTTCTGCATCCACTTCTTTTGCCGGCAGTTTATCCACAAACAATCTCTGCATCTGCTCAATGCATCCTTCGTGGAGTCCTTTTTCTTTCATGATTTTATAAACCAGTGAAATATACAAAGGAACGATCGGAATGGCTGCGCTGCTCTGGGTTACCAGTGCCTTGTTCACAGATATGTATGCCTGAAGTCCTTTATCAGCAAATTCCTCCTGCAGTTTTTTCGATGTTTCATACAGGTGTTTCTTCGCCTGGCCGATACTTCCGTCTTTGTAGATGGCGTGGGTTACAGTCGGTCCAATGTAAGAATAAGCCAGTGTCACAGCATTTTTTGCCAGAACATCTGCTTCTGCCAGTGCCCGTATCCAAAGTTCCCAGTCTTCGCCGCCCATGACTTTGACCGTATTTTCAATCTCTTCTTCCGTTGCTACCGGTACCGTCACTTCTTTTACTTCATTGTTTCTAAGATCAATGGTTTTGTTGGTAAATTCTTTTCCTACTGTTTTTAACACGCTGGAAACGGTAGTGCCATCCGGCATGGTCCTTCTCGGCGCTGCCAAGCTGTAAACCACCATATCTACTTTGCCCCAGTCTTCTTTGATTGCTTCGATCACCTGCTGTTTCATCTCAGCAGAAAAACCATCTCCATTAAAAGACTTTGCATAATAGCCGTCTTCTTTTGCCAGTTTTTCAAATGCTTTTGTATTGTACCATCCGGCGGATGCAGTACGCTTTCCTTTGGCTTCTTTTTCAAACGCAACACTGATGGTATCTGCTCCATATCCGTAGGTAACAGCAATACGGCTGGCCAGTCCATATCCGGTGGAACCTCCGATCACAAGCACTTTCTTCGGTCCGTCAATCTGGCCTTTTTCTTTACAATATGCAATCTGTCTCCGTACATTTTCCTCACATCCAACCGGGTGCGCTGTGGTACAGATAAATCCTTTCACCTTTGGTTCTACTATCATTTTATATTCCTCCATTTGGATTTTTTTCTATTTCCTATCTCATGATAACATAAAACAGGATCATAAAAAAGTGCAAAATACTTCCTGCCAGCACAAAAAGGTGGAATACAGAGTGAATATATTTCTTTTTCTTGCCAATTCCATACAATACCGCTCCTACTGTATAGGCAACGCCACCGGTCAGCAAAAAGACTGTTCCTCCAAATCCCAGACAGGCCACCGTTGGCTTGATGAAAAAGATGATACACCATCCCATTGCCAGATAACACACCATAGATAACTTCTGATATTTCTCCAGATCAATGGCTGTCAGGGTCGCTGCTACAAAGCAAGCCGCCCACACAACACCGAAAATAACAAAAGCCACTACCGGATGCTCCGGTCTGAGCCCAGCCAGCGTAACCGGTGTATAGGTTCCTGCGATCAGGAAATAAATCGTACAATGGTCGATGACCTGGAATACTTTTTTTGCCATATTCGGATGAAGTCCATGATAAATGCTGGACATAGTGTACAAAAGGATCATGGTAGCACCATAGATCGCTGCCCCTACAACGCCCCATGCATCGCTGTAAATCACTGCAAAGATCACGCAAAGTACCAACGCCGCAATCGCCAGCGCTCCCCCTACAATGTGGGAAACCATGTTAAATATCTCTTCGCCTTTCGTATAAGACGGCAACACTCTATCTTTTAATTTTGTTCTTTTCTGACTCATATAGATAACCTCCATTCTCATTTCAAAATCATTCTTTACTGTATCCTAACACGATTTTATTTGATAGTCAACACAAAAACCCTAAGATGCGGTTTTTAAAACTACATCTTAGGGTTTTTCGCAAATCATTTCATCATTTTGTCTTTTTACGCAGCTTCAAGTATACGATCACCGCCGTTGCCACTGCTGCCACAACAAACAGGAGGATCATCACAAGAATCGGTGCCGCATCTCCTGTGGATGGGGATGTGTCACTGCCTGTACTGGTTCCTTCTCCCGTCTGGGATCCGGCTGTACTGCTGCTCTTGCTGGTTCCGGATGTCGAAGATACCGATGTATTCTGACTGCTCTCCTTCACTACATCTTTGTATGCAAGTGCATAAGTCGAGAACTGGTCTGTCTTGAATGTAATGGTATTTTTCACGGCATCCTGATCTTTCAGCATGATCACTTTCGTGCCATGTACACGGAAGATCACAAAACTTCTTTCTACTGTATCCGAAGTCTTTCTGAGTTCCTCCGGTATGGAAATCGTCACTGCCAGTGGACTCTTGGTCTCAGTTACCTTCTTGGCCGATCCGCTTCCTACCGTCTTCCACAGTGTTATGTCCATATATCTGCCAACCGAATATCCATTCAAATTAGAGATGATCAGTTCTTTATCCATCTGTGGAACCGAATTATCGATATTTTGCACTTTTAGTTCGATATTTACATCACTTCCCTGTGCCGCTGCCCGCTGTTCTGCCTCAGTCAGCACGGATGTTGTCAGGTCTTTTGCATTCGTAGAAAGAACGGTCTGCGGTGCTCCCTGTACGATCTTGACCGTTTTCTTGGTGGTACTGCCTGTCGTCTGGGATGAATCCAGAGTCTTATCTGCCGGCTCCGATGTAGTCTGGGCTTTGCTGTCTTCCAGATCTTCAATCTGTGCCGGCTGTTTCAGTACTACACTGCACTTGGAAACATTTCCTGCATAGTCCGTAGCCACAATGACAAACAGTTTGCTGACCTCATCCGCACTCAGGGCAAATGTTGATGTCTCATTGTCCACTACTTCCTGCGCCACACCGTTGACCGTAACGCTGGCAAGGTAGTCATCTTTGACTGTGATCTCCCGGCTGTTGACGGTATAAGTATCGCCATCTTTGACATTGGTAAACTGCGGCGCATCTGAATCCTTCCGGTAATCAAAGGCAACCTCTTTGTAAACTTCTCCTGTCTTTTCATCTGTCAGATAGAAATTCGCTACTCCTGCGTCGGTGTTTTTGGTCAAAACCAGCCGCTCCTGTGGATCTTTTCCATCTTCGTCCAGGGAAATGGCACATCCGGATGCCGGCTGGATTGTAATATCTGACAAATACCATCCTGTATCCGAGCGGGTGCCCTTTACCTGATACTGTCCGTCCGATCCTGCTTCCGCATCTCTCCTGTTTACAATCAAAACTCCTTTTGTATAGGTAAACCGATAGTTGTCTGCTTCTCCTCCGGATGGCTCCAGAACACAAGTCTCTACCGCCTTACCTTTCATGGTTACTTCCGGTGCTTTGTAACCGGCTGCTGTCTCTGCCGTCTCACCGTTTACAAATCCTTTCACCTCTACTGTATTCACAAAATCCGGTGTTTCATGATAATACACATTTTGTCCGGTATAGTGGGCTGTCAGCACCGCTTTGTCTACAGTAAGGGAGGCGGTTGTCTCTGCCACTTTTCCGTGATTGTATTTGACATACACATTGGTCACATAACTGCCGGCATCAATTCCTTTGGCCGCCTGAATGTAAAATCTTCCATTATCTTCTTTTACTGCAAAATGCCCGGTGTCCTTTACAACCACTTCCGATACGGTAGCATCCGCATTGGCCTCTTCTGTATTTTTCCATGTAACCAGCTGTCCCGGTGCTGTTCCAAATCCATATACAAGATTTTTCAGTTTTACCCGGTCTGCCGTAATATCGTAAATCGGTTTTGTAATGGTAAATGATTTTTCAGATACATTTCCACCGCCGTCTTTGGCAATAATCGTATATTCCTTGGATCCCTGATCCGGACAAGGGATCGTGATCTTCGCCTCCTGTCCCTCTACCGTAATGGCTGTGCCGGAAACCGTAGTGTCAGTTCCCTCATATAAAGTAGCCGCTGTCAGGTTCACATCGGATATGGTGATTTCTTTTTCCTCCGTAATATACTCTTCGCCATCTGTTACCACCTCGATATCCGGTACCTTGTTGTCAAAGACCATTCCATCTGAGGAAATAAACAGGGACAATCCGGCCCGGTCTGTAATCTTGGCATATACTACGGAGCGGTCCAGTGTCTTTGGTTCCAGATTAAAGGAACTGCCGCTTTCCCATGCCACCTTCTGCAGCTGACTCTGGGTCAAAGCTTTGGATGAAACATAATACTGTATGCCATCTTCATCCAGTCCGCTCAGTGCATCCGAACCGGTGATCTCCACCGCAATGGTGTCGTTGAAAAACTTATTAAATGTGATTCCATTCAAAAATTCTCTCCACAGGCTGGAGGCTATTTTCATTCCCTGGCCCTCTGCCAGATATGGTGCTGTTTTATCGATCTTAACGGTCTCTGTAGACTGGTTAAAAATCTCTCCGGTTTCTTTGTTCATGATGTAGAAAGAAACCGCACTGCCGGAAACCGTTGTTTCCTTCTGCCAGTCATCCGGCGAATAAATCGTATCTGCAAAGGAATCCGGATTCTCACTGGTACTGATAAGATATCCCTGGGCTGCCTCTTTGCCGGCGGCACCTGCCTGAATCGACACATTGGATGTGTACCAGTCATTATTACCTTCTGTTCCCTGGAGTTTGTATTCTTTTCCTTTGGCTGCATCCCTGCGCACAACCGTCAATGTACCGGTAGCCGCCTGGATCTTGTAATCTTTTAAGGTACCACCTGCCGGTGCCAGATCGTAGTACGCCTCTCTGGTTGCCCGGCCTGTAAATGCCACTTTCAGTGCTTCACTGAAAGCATCTTTTTCACTGGTCATCAGAGACTCCTGTGTATCTCCGTTGACAAATCCCGTTACTTTCACATGATCTGTAAAATCCGGGATAGTGTTGTAGTACACCTGATGTCCTTCATAGGCTGCCATCAACGTTGCTCTGTCTACTGTCATCGTACATGAAAACTTGGTAGTTGACTGCGCCCGTTCTCCCTCATAATTCACACGGATCTGCTGGGTATAAGTACCGGTATGAAGTCCTGCCACCGGCCGGATCTTGTAAGAACCATCTTCCTGCAGCACCGTCTCAAAATAACTCTTTTCATCCTGGACAATCGGCTCTACGCTGACGATCTTTGGCTGATAATCCACATTATACTTGGCATTCAGAACAATGTTCATCGCCTGTTCCTGACTGCTGTTATCATATCCGTAAGTAACGGTTCCAAAATCCATAGCCTTCACATCAAAATCATCTACCGGGTTCACCATGGTAATGGTAACTTTCGTCTCATTTCCTGCCCGGTCTACCGCACTGACTTCATACTGGGTAGAAGCTCCGGTCTGGGACGGGCTGGTAAGAGTAAATGTATCTTTATCTTTGATGGTCTGTTTTGTGCCACCCTGAGGCTGGTAAGAAATAGAATCCAGATTGTCATCTGCTACCTCAAAAGTCTTTTCATCTGCAATATAAGTATCCTGCAGTGTCTTGCCTTCGCAAGTAATAACCGGACTTTCACTGTCGATGACAATACCGTCAGAAGATACATAAACCGTTCTTCCTGACACATCTACAATCTTGCCGTATACAACAAATTTTGCTGCATCACTTACATTAACCGAGGTGCGTTCGCTTCCCCATGACTGCTTCGGCAGATTTGCGGCTGGGATACCTTTCTCCCCTGCCGATACCAGAAGATAACATTTCAGCTGATCCGACTCACTCTGAGGATCACTGGCATTTAAAGTAACCGTAACGGTATCTTTGAAAAATCTTCCAAAAGTCAACTGGTTCAGTGCCGCACTCCATGTATCTGTGTCCACGGAAAATGTACCGGTCGGATCTGTCTTATCAATGGCAAACGCATCCACGCTGTATGGCTTTGTTACTGCTCCGGTGGAAGTCTGTTTCAGATACACCTCTTTTGGAGCCACATCAATCTGGGATGTAGTGCTTTCCGTATCGCACACAATGGCATCCTGGTAATCTCCTGTCTCTTCGGCAGCAATCTTGTAACCGCTTGGTGCTTTCAGAGAAACATTTCCTGTATACCACTGCATCCCATCTACTTTGTTTCCTTTCACACCCTGAATGGAATAGGATACGCTTGGTGTGATCTGCTTGATAGTAGCCGTCTCAGTCAGCGGAAATTCGTCTTTTTTGTAGTTCGTTCCCTCTGACACCGTAATTCGCAGATCGTAAGTCCCCGGCGTCAAAAAACTCGTCTGCTGACCGCCTTTCCATGTACTGATCCGCACAGAACCCATTCCCTCAATACCGCTCTTGACAGAAATATCAATGGCCTGGGCTTCCGCTGTGTAATAATACTGGTTCTCTATTTTATAAACAAACTGATCCTTAGATGGTGCGATCTTGTTGACTGTAACCGTAGCATGACTGGACTTTACAGATGCCTGATTGTTCTCATCTTCCGCATCGGTTGCCGTTACCTGACAATAATAATCATACTTTCCGGCATTCAGATCTTCATCTACTATGAACTCCCGTTCTTTTGCTGCCGGTCCGCTGATCTTTTCTCCGTCACAGTACCACTGGTAAGACAAGATCACATCACTGTCCACCGCTTCTGTCTCAACACTGAGTTTGGTTGTGCTGTCAATGGCTTTATAATCCACCTGCAGATCCTGTGGCTGCGTCTTTATGACCGGTTCCGCTACCGCAGACTGCTTAGCCGGCTGATTCGCCGCCGCCCTCTTCTTGATCGTTTCACTCTGCCACTGGGATGTCTCATTCTTCTTCGTCTCCGGTGTTGTCTCTGCTTCCGGTGTCTGGGAGACCTCTGCCTTATCTTCTGCTTTCTCGGCTTTTTCCGTCTCTGCCGGTGTTGCTTCCGGCTCTTTCGTAATGACCGGTTCTTCCGTCTCTGTCTCCGGTTCCGGTTCTTCCGTCTCCTCTGCCGTCGGTGTTTCAGATGCTTCTGGCGTCTCTGTAACATTTATGATCTCCACACCGTCATGGCTGCCACCTTCTTCCGCCAAAGATGGAAGCACCACAAAAAGTCCAAGACAGGCAACTACCGCAAAAGCCAGTCCCGCTGCCGCTTTACCCGTTTTTCCCTGCCACAGGCTAAGCATCTTCTCTCTCCATTTTTTCCACTGATCCTTCATATCATCACCATTCCCTTACTTTTTCAATAAACAACTCTATTTTCTTTCGGTCTTTACCCTTTCCATCCTCTTTCTCAACACCGGAACTGGTATCCACACCATCAATACCTTTCAGCATCAGCGCCTGCCCTACATTTTCAGGATCTAAGCCCCCTGCCAGCAGTTTCATTTTATCAGTCTCCGGCAATTTCTTCAGAAGATCCCATTCAAAAACCTGTCCGCTTCCCGGTGCTGCAGCGTCCAGTACAAATCCACAGATTTCCTTTCTCTTATTATATCGGTCAAATTCCGAAAGATCTGTCACATTAAATGCTTTCCATATTTTCAGATCTGCTGCCTGAAGCACCTCATCCGGTACCTCACCGTGAATCTGTATATAATCAAAGCCCGCTCCTTTGATGGCTTTTACCTGCTCTGCCGTAGGTTTTACCGCAACGGCCACCGTCTCAATGTCCGGCGAAAGCAGCCGGATCAATTCTGCCGCCTTTTCCAGTTCAATATTCCGGCGGCTTTTAGGGAAAAAGAGCACAAAACCGGCAAAATCCGGTTTGTACTCATTCAGCCATTCAATCTCCTGTTCTCCTGTAATTCCACAAATCTTAACTCGCTTCACACTTTCCCTTCTTTGCTCACAATAAATTTATCACAAAACTCTGCGCCACTGCATGGCTTACTGTAATAATAACCCTGTATATAATCCGGATCCATCTCCCGGATACGGACCAGTTCCTGACTGGTCTCAATGCCCTCAATGACTACCACCAACTGGATACTGTGTACCATATAGATAATATGCTTTAACAACTCGCTCTCATACTCATTGCTCAGTGCCTTCATGGTAAAAGTACGATCAATCTTTACTATATTCGGTCCCAGTTCTCCGATATTCTGCAAATTGGAATATCCTGTACCAAAATCATCCACAGCAATGCGGAACCCGTATTCCTTTAACTTGTTCCACGCACTGACAACCGCCTTGCTTTTTTCCAGATAGCCGCTTTCTGTCAGTTCAATAACTACGCTGTCCGGGGTAATGCCGGCCTTATGTACCGCCTCCAACAGATCCGTACAGATCGGGCTCTTCAAAATCTGTATATATGATACATTGATAGACACTTTATAGTCTTTCCTGTATTTCTGGAATTCTCTGCAACAGGTAAAAGCCTGTTCCATGACCCACTTTCCTACCGGAATGATCAGACCGCTCTCCTCCAGCAAAGGGATCACCTCTACCGGTGAGATCCATGTGCCATCCTCATCCTGAAACCGCAGCAGTGCCTCTGAATACAGAAGGTCCTCATCCTTGGAAATAATAGGCTGGAAATATAAATGGAATCCCTTAAATCCATCTGTCACACACCGTCTCAGCATATTCATAAGATTACGCTTTTTGCGCCAGTCTTCATAATCCTGTTTTTCATACAAATACACTTGATTCTTTCCACGGCGCTTCGCCTCCTGCAGGGCAAATTCCGAATACTTCATAGTCTTCATGTAATCCGCATCCACCGCATCCCCCTGGGTAATGCCACCGGATATGGTATACAAAACTTCATAATGATGCAGCGTCAGCAGCACATCAATACTCTTTCTTACCTGATCGTACAGATCCGCCAGTTCTTCAACCGAATCATGCTTTACATCCACTACTAAAAATTCATCTGCGAACAGACGGAATACACTCTGTCCTTCTTCCAGACACTGCTCTATGCTCTTGGCCACTTCTTTCAATACCATATCCCCATATTCAGTGCCAAGTCTTTCATTAATCTCTTTAAATCCGTCAATACCAATGCGCAGAAGTGCTACCGGATACTCACTGATCATATTCGGCCAATACTCTTTAAGAAGATTTTCTCCCAACAGTCCTGACACATTGTCCGCTTCCTGTCGTCTTCCTATCTCATTGATACAGCCAACCAGAAACGCCGCTTCGCCCTCTTCGTCTGCCAGGATCCTTCCCTTGCAGTTGATCCAGATAGGCTCTCCTTCCTTGCTGAGCCAGCGGTATCTCAAGTCGTGCATCTTCTGTTCTCCCCGCAGCAGCTTGCCCAGGTCGTCCTGTAACATCGGTACATCATCCGGATAGGTAAATAATGCATGGCTCTCTACCACATTGTGAAACAAATTTCCCGGAAGTCTGAATCGCTCTAACGCAGATTCCGTTATAAAATATGTATCATTCTTCAGATCATACACATACAAATAATCATTCATACAAGGGGAAAAGCCGTTTACTACATCCACTAAATATTCAAAATTAAATTTCTGTTTTTTCATTCCCAAACACCTCTTTTTTTGCGTCTTAAATATCACTTACATTTTACCTCATTTCATGGAAAAAAGAAAGCAAAAAATGGAAAGTTTCCTCTTAAGAAAAACTTTCCATTTTTTATATTCATATTATATTTCAAGTGTTAATGACATCCGTGACATTTGCTGCAGTCACCACTACAGCGTGGCGACTTTCCGCTTTTTTTGTCCTTTACCATTTTGTACACAATGGCACCTACGATCAATACTAAGACCGCACATACTAAAACTGTTCCCATCCCTTATCACCTCCTATTTTCAAGCAGGATCTTACATTTTCAAAGTATTCGCCTTTTTATACGGACGAGCCAGCAGATAAATCAGCGAAACAGCCAGAAGAATCGCTACGACAGACCATACACTGAATGCTCCTGTGAACATACCGCCGATTCCGTTTACGATCAATGCGATGATATAAGCAAATCCACACTGATATCCAATGGCTGTAAAGAACCATTTGGTGTTGTTCATCTCTCTCTTGATCGCACCCATTGCTGCGAAACATGGTGCACACAAAAGGTTGAATGTCAGGAAAGCATATCCTGTTACTGCTGTAAACTGGGAAGCCATGGTTGCATAGACAGAAGTGTCTCCGCCGCCATACAGAATACCCATGGTTGCAACGATGTTCTCTTTTGCTACCAGACCTGTGACAGATGCCACGGTTGCCTGCCAGTTACCCCATCCGAGAGGTGCAAACAGCCATGCAATGCACTTACCGATACGAGCCAGGATACTGTACTCGATCTGATCTTCAGCAAGCATCTGGAAACTTCCTTCTACCCAGCCGAAGTATGTTGTAAACCAGATAATGATCGTTGACAAAAGGATGATGGTTCCTGCTCTCTTGATGAAACTCCAGCCACGCTCCCACATGCTGCGAAGAACGGTTCCTACTGTAGGAAGATGATAAGCAGGCAGTTCCATAACGAATGGTGCCGGATCACCAGCAAACAATTTTGTCTTTTTCAAAATAATACCAGAAACGATAATTGCTCCAATACCCAGGAAGTAAGCAGATGGCGCTACCCAGGATGCACCGCCGAAGATAGCACCTGCTACCATGGCGATAAATGGAAGTTTTGCTCCACAAGGAATAAAGGTTGTAGTCATGATCGTGATCTTTCGGTCGCGGTCGCTCTCAATGGTTCGGGATGCCATGATACCAGGAACACCACATCCGGATCCGATCAGCATTGGGATGAAGGATTTACCTGACAATCCAAAGCGACGGAAAATACGGTCCATGATAAATGCGATACGAGCCATATATCCACATGCCTCCAGGAAAGCAAGGAAAATAAACAATACAAGCATCTGCGGCACAAATCCAAGCACGGCACCAACACCGGCTACAATACCATCGATGATCAGTCCGTGAAGCCAGTCTGCACATCCGACAGCATCCAGACCTTTTTCGATCAATCCCGGGATGCCAGGTACCCATACTCCGTAAGAAGCCGGATCCGGCTCGTCAAAGCCATTGTCTTTTACATACTGAACTGCGTCCAGATAAGACATTCCGTTGGTTGTCTCTTCATCTGCACCGTCCGGTACTTTATCATAATATACATCAATGTTGTCATCAGCCAGAGTTTCCTCATCCTCTACTTCATAAGAAACTTTGTCTTCGGATGGTGCTTTGAACGCATCAATGTTTTTCTGCGTTGCGTCTGCATCCACCGCATCTTCATCATCGGTTACCAGCACGCCATACGCATCCAGTGCATTGGTTGCCTGACTGTAGTTATCCGCTGCTTCTTCATACGCACTGCCACCGATACCAAAGAGATGCCATCCATCTCCAAACACACCATCATTTGCCCAGTCTGTTGCCCAGGTTCCCACGGTTGTTACAGATACATAGTATACAATGAACATGATCACAGCAAAAATAGGCAGTGCTGCGAAACGGTTTGTTACTACTTTATCAATTTTATCAGAAATCGTCAATTTGTTCTTGGATGCTTTTGTGCAGCAAGAGTCAATGATAGATGTAATGTATGTATAACGCTCGTTAGTAATAATGCTCTCGGTATCATCATCAAATTCTTTTTCCAATGCTGCGATCTCATCGGATACATCCGGCACGCTCTTCATCTGATCTGCGATCTTATCATCGCGCTCCAGAAGTTTGATCGCGAAAAATCTCTTCTGCTCTTCTGCCACATCACTTCCCAGACGTTCTTCCACACTCTCGATGTGCTGTTCAACTTTTTCATCAAACTTGTGAACGATTGTGTTCTTAGTCTTCTTCGCTGCTGCGATGGCTTTGGCAGATACTTTTTCAAGACCTTCACCTTTCAGTGCAGAAATCTCAACTACTTCACAGCCGAGTTTTTTACTCAAAGAGTCAATGTGGATCTTGTCGCCATTTTTTCTTACAACATCCATCATGTTGACAGCCATAACAACAGGAATGCCTAATTCCATCAACTGTGTGGAAAGGTACAGGTTACGCTCCAGGTTGGTTCCGTCGATGATGTTCAGGATTACATCCGGACGCTCCTGGATCAGATAATTACGAGCTACCACTTCTTCCAGTGTATATGGTGACAAAGAGTAAATACCAGGAAGGTCTGTGATAGTAACCTCTTCCGAACCTCCATATACTTTTTTCAGTTTACCCTCTTTCTTTTCAACCGTAACACCCGGCCAGTTTCCGACAAACTGATTGGCACCGGTTAAGGCATTAAACAGTGTTGTTTTACCACTATTGGGGTTACCAGCAAGAGCAATTCTTGTGGACATATTTTTTCCTCCATTCTTGTTTATGTAACTTCTTTTATAGTTTGTTTTGTCTATATTCTATTCGACTAGACTTGCTATAATTAGTTCACACTAACTATTGTGCAAAAATTTTTCCCTCTTTTTATTACACTTCGATCATTTCTGCATCGGCCTTGCGAAGGGAAAGTTCATATCCTCGCACTGTAACCTCCACCGGGTCTCCCAAAGGTGCTACTTTGCGGATGTAAATTTCTACGCCTTTTGTAATACCCATGTCCATAATTCTTCGTTTGACCGGACCTGTTCCTGTGATTTTCTTCACTGTCACAGTTGATCCAATGGATGCTTCTTTTAAAGTCATCGTTCTTCCTCCTCGAATAATAAATGTATTGACCATTCTGTAACGCCCCCTCGCCTTCGCTGGTTGGCAGGTCGTCGAAACCATCTTAAAATACGACTTCGTCGTATTGGTTTCTCCTCAAATCATGATCCGCCGTGCCATGTCTTTGCCCAGGGCGACCCGGGAATCCTTAACATTCAAGATCATATTTCCACCAATATCCGACACAACTGTTACCTCTCCGCCTACGACAAAGCCAAGGCTTTCAAGGAATCGTCTCGTCTCGTCCTTACCGCCAATTTTTATAATTTTGTTTGGCTCACCCTTCTTCGCCATCGTTAAAGGCATCATTGCATCATCCTTCCTTTGCAGTTCATGAATTGATATTAGTTTTCATTTACTTTGGTTAGTATACACTAACATTATGTATAAGTCAATATTTTTTTCTTTCACTTTATCCTTCCGATTATATTTCAGTAATAAAAAAGGAGACATCAGATCTATCTGATATCTCCTGTCAGCGTGCGAAAGAGGATTCGAACCCCCGACACCTTGGTCCGTAGCCAAGTGCTCTATCCAGCTGAGCTATTCGCACAACGCATTTATTATAATACCCTTGTTGTGTGAATTTGTCAACTGTTTTTTTTATTTTTTCTAGTTTATTTTTTAGCCACCGCTTTTACCTCTATTTCTGCACTGATTCCGTTCTGTGCAACCACATAGATTACGGCACTTCCTTTTTTCTTCACCTTGATCTTACCTTTTGAGGATACAGTTAAAATAGAAGGTTTATCCACAATATAACGAAGTTTCTTCGTATGCCATTTGGTCTTTTTACCTTCCGGAAGGATCACTCTTGCATGGATTTTCTTCATCTCACCTATTTTCATGGTCAGTTTACTTCCACTGTAAACCTTAACGGCAGACGGGTTGGCATAAACACGACTGCCCTTTGTCAGAGAATGAAGTTCCAGTGATTTGTTGATCTTAACCTTCTTCTTGCCTTTCTTACGATAGGCTACGATCTTATATTTATACCATGTATTTTTCTTGCATCCTCGGTGAATGTAGGATGTTGTGTCGCCGTTTTTGATCTCTGCAACCTTTTTTAACTTCCGCTCTTTTCCCTTTTCATTACACAGAGATGCATAAATGATATAGCCATCCGCCTTTTTAACCGGATTCCAACGAAGACCATTGGTTGTCTTTGCGGATTTCACTGTCTGGGTCAGTTTTTGACTGACAGTAACTTTGGTGCTCTTCTGCAGAGCTGGTGTTACTGTTGGTGTTACTGTTGGTTTGACTGTCGGCTTCACGGTAGGTTTCACCGTTGGCGTGATCGTTGGGGTCGCCGTCGGTTTCACGGTAGGTTTCACCGTTGGTGTTACAGTCGGGGTCGCTGTCGGTTTCACGGTAGGTTTCACCGTTGGTGTTACAGTCGGGGTCGCCGTCGGCGGTGTTGTTGGCAGCGCTTTTATTTTTTCCGTTCTTATCTTATGACATCCCCGGCAGGTAAATGTTCTGACACCTTCCTTGCCCGGCTGAGGCTGTGTTGTGATGACGCCTTCGTCCCAAGAATGTGCTTTCAGCTGGTACACCTGACCTGCTGCCACCAATTCCGAATCATAAGCACACTTTATGTCTCCGGTATATCCTTCTGCACATCCCTCTGCCAATGATATGTTTTCCCATTTTGTCGAGTAAGCATACCCAATGTTTTCGTGCAGTTCCTTGTTTAACTCTGTCAGATCTTTCTCAGTCACTTCACAGGTGCTGCTGTCTCCTGTCCGATTATCATTAACACCACTGCAATAAGAAGGCTGACCACTGTTATAGTAACTGTTTTTAATGGTTCCACCATCCACATTAACACCCGCAAAACCAGCTGCCGGATATTGTTCATTGATACAGGAAACCTTTCCCAGTGCATAACAGTTTTCAACCGTTCCATTACAATATCCTATAAATCCACCACTCTGTGGACTCCAGTATTTTTCTCCATTCACGCAGTTACTGGCTACATTTCCCGAAGCCACACACCCCAGCATCTGGGGCATTTCATTGGCATATCCTGCAAAGCCGCCTGAATTCCAGTCATACGCATACACTGTCACATTGGCACAGCAATACTTAAAAGTGCTTTCTTCCCAGGCTTCTCCTACGAATCCACCAACGCCCCAGGCACCGTCAACTACACCCATTGCCCGGCAGCTAATATACTGGGACTTATTTCCTGCTACGGCAATAAATCCACCCATACGGCCATCTCCATAAATATTAACCTGGGCTGTGCATTCACTCATATAGGCATAACTGGTATAACCAGCGATACCTCCTACCGTGGTCTCTCCATCGCCGTCAGCCCAATCTCCTTCAAATACCAGTTTTCCCTGTACCCGGCAGCTTACAACCTCTGCCATCGCATTCTCTTTATCGTTTCCAAAAACGGAGGCCGCCAGAATCGCACCATAACCGGTGGAATCAATCTTGTCATTTCCTGATCCACCTTCCGGCTTATAACAATAGGTTCCTTTTATATCCGCACCCAGAATTGTTATATCCTCAAGTAATCCGCAGCCCTTCTCTATGGCATACACATCACCAAAAAATCCGGCTGTCTTTTTCGTCTTGGTTTCATCTACCGTCAGTCCCTGGATCACCTTTCCGTTTCCGTTAAAGGATCCCTGAAATTCCTGTCCATAGAGTCCAATGGCTGTCCAGTATTTTCCGGACAGATCAATATTCTTTTCCAGACGATAATACTTTCCTCTGGAAATATTATTTTCCTTCGTTCCCTCATTGATCTCCTTTGCCAGATAGGCAAGCTGTTCCGCAGATTCGATCAGGATCGGGTTGTCTCTTGAGTCTCCCAAAACATTACCACTTGCATCCTTGGTTTGGAATGGTTCTGCCACATCCGTCCAATATCCTGACGCCGTGACAGTCTCTTCTGCTTTTGCCGGATGCTCTTTGTCTGCCGGCAGGATCACCGCCGTGCTGAACAGCATGACAAAAGACATAAAAATCGCTAGTTTTCTTTTCATTTATTGTCCCTCCTTATTCATTTTTATTAGCCTGCATTTTATTTTATCAAAGAAATTCCCCCAGTAATCCATATCTACTGCCACAATTCCTTCGTGCGATATCGTATATAAAATACAATGTTCCTTTTCAAAAAAAGCAATGTCCATCTGATCTTCATACTGAAAGAAATCCGAATATTCTTTCAATCATGTACTTTTCCAACGTCTTTTTAGGTTCCGGAAGTTCGCATGGAAACTCCTCTGTATCAGCCACAGGTTCCACTAAGCAAAATCTATCGCTTATCTCCTGCAATCTGTCTAAAATCAACCTGTACCCATCTTTTTCAATTTCAAAAACATAATATTTTTTCATACCTTTTTAAATAAAACAGCAAGCACTAATATTTTCGTTACAATTTCATATTACCTTATCCCCGGCAAAGCCATCAAGCAAACAATAGCTAATGCGCAAAATTGTCGAAAATCGCCCCCATTTTTCATAAAAAAAGAAGTTCTACTGCATTCAATGACGCCTTGCGTTACATCTCTTGCAAATAAAACTTCTTTCTCTTATTCGATCTTCAAAACCGCCAACACCCTAAAAGCAAATCCTATGTAAACAGTTACCTATCTTTCATTTTGCTGATATGATCTTTGATGGCCTGGAAACTCTCTTCACTGATAACATGCTCAATCTTGCAGGCATCCTCTTCTGCCACTGCAGCATCAACCCCCAGGGTCTTGAGACAGCTGGTAAGGATCTCATGTCTTTCATAGATCATTTCTGCGATCTGTCTGCCAGAATCCGTAAGATAGATAAATCCGGCATCCGTCACTGTTATATGTTCTTTCTCTTTCAGGTTTTTCATGGCAACACTGACACTTGACTTTTTAAATCCCAGTTCCGTCGCAATATCCACAGAGCGCACCACCGGAAGTTTTTTGCTAAGCATCAAGATCGTTTCCAAATAATTTTCTGCTGATTCATTATACTTTGCCATGTTCATCCTCCAACACATTTTCTATAACTTTATGCATTAGTATACCATTTTTGCCGATTAAGTGCAATTTAATTAAATGAAATTTTCTATCAAGTCAGGAAATGGTGGTTTCAGGGGAGGAATAAAAGGGAGGAAAATTCTGTGTTCCGTGAGCGCTTCCGCTACGACAAACGCCCACGAGTCGCAAACTTTTTTCGGTGCTACAGACGTCCCCCGGCCCTCCTCCCCACCCCGCCGCAAATTTTTACTTCTTTTTGTTGCATTTCTAACCCTATTGTGTTATTATTGGTCTCGAACAAAGGCGTTCGGTATTTCCGAGCGTCTTTTTTTATTATTAAAGTATACTTTGACATCAATCAATAATTAAAATGGAAATGGAGGAAAAGTAATGAATACAGGCGATACTACTTTTATTCTTTTTTGCAGTACCCTGGTCTTCTTTATGACACCGGGCCTTGCATTCTTTTATGGCGGATTGGTAAGGCGCAAAAATGTTCTGAACACCATGATGTCTTCTTTATTTATCATGGGGCTTTCATCCGCCCTGTGGATCCTGGTTGGATATTCCCTTAGTTTCAGCGGAGATCACGGCCACATTATCGGAGATTTTACCAATGCATTTCTGCGGGGAATAGGTATGAATGACCTGAGCCAGTATTCCGAGACGATCCCGGCTCTGGTATTCGTAGGCTTTCAGATGATGTTTGCTATCATCACTCCGGCACTGATTACCGGATCCGTTGCCGGCCGTATGAGATTCAAGGCTCTCTTCATATTTATACTGCTGTGGCTTTTTGTTGTATATTATCCATTGGCTCACATGGTATGGGGCAAAGGTGGATTCCTTGGGGAAGTACTTGGCTCTGTAGACTTTGCCGGAGGAAATGTGGTACATATCAGTTCCGGTGTTTCCGGTCTTGTTCTTTCACTGCTTCTTGGCAGCCGCCGGGGATATAAAAAACAGGCTTACGCCACCCACAATATTCCGTTTATCATTCTGGGTGCCACCATTTTGTGGTTTGGATGGTTCGGATTCAATGCCGGCAGCGCCCTGGCAGCCAACGGTCTGGCAGCCCATGCCTTTATGACAACCGGCACTTCCGCCGCATTCGCCCTGCTTTCCTGGATGGCAGTGGATGTTATCGTCACCGGCAAGCCAACCGTAATCGGAGCCTCCACCGGTGCCGTTCTGGGTCTGGTAGCCATTACACCGGGAGCCGGATTCGTTTCTTTGTGGGCTTCCATTATCATCGGTATCTGCGTCAGCCCGATCTGCTACTTTACCATGTCTGTAGTCAAAGCAAAATTCGGCTATGACGATGCACTGGATGCGTTTGGATGCCACGGTGTTGGCGGTATCTGGGGCGGTCTTGCCACCGGCCTGTTCGCTCACCAGTCCATCAACTCAAACCTGCGCTGGAACGGACTTGTTTACGGCGACTGGCATCTTCTGGGTGCACAGGCTCTCAGCATTGTGATCACCATTGCCATCGCCATCGCCGGTACACTGATCTGCGCCGGTATCGTCCGGCTCTTTACTCCATTGCGTGTTACCGAAATGGAAGAACGAATCGGTCTGGACAAATCACAGCACGGTGAAAACGCTTACCCATCCTTCAATGGTTTGGACTAACAGAAAGGGGATTTCCTATGTATAAAGTAGAAGCAATCGTACGAGAAGATAAATATGAAGATGTACAGGATGCGCTGAAAGTCATTCATGTAAACGGTATGACCATCTCCCAGGTCATGGGATGTGGAACCAACCAGGGATATTCCCGCACCGTCCGCGGCCGCAAAATGGATATTCTGGTTACGCCAAAAATAAAATTCGAGATCGTCGTATCCTCTCTGGACTGGGCTGACCGTACCGTGGCAGCCATCCGCAACGCAGCCTACACCGGCCAGCATGGAGACGGCAAGATTTTTGTATACGAATTAAACAATGTAGTCCGTATCCGTACTAACGAGCAAGGCATCAAAGCCGTCTGGGACGAGGATCAATACAATGGCTCTGGCGAGAAGATTAAATAATATCAATAGAAATGATTAAATTTAATCATTGCAAAATATTATTTCTGTGGTATTATAATAACACAAGCGATGACGAGGAATAGTAATCCCGGAATCTGTTTCAGAGAGCAGCCGGTCGGTGCGAGGCTGTACAGTACCCCTGATGAACTCGCCTCCAAGCTGCATTCTTGAACTGACAGTAGAGGATGACGGTTCCCACCGTTATATGGGTATTGCATGATAGTGCAGATGAGAGCATGTTTTTACATGAAGTAGAGTGGTACCGCGAAGAATTTTATCTTCGTCTCTACAGCCGCAAGGTTGCAGAGGCGGAGTTTTTTTATGGAAAACTTTGCCGCCGCAACACAGAATCGAAGTATAGATAAACAGGAGGTCATAACTATGAAAGGATATGAAAAATACAAAAAAGCTTACTTTATGCCACCAGAATGTACCTACGACTGGGTAAAAAAAGATTCCATCACCGAGCCACCGATCTGGTGCTCCGTTGATCTGCGTGACGGCAACCAGGCTCTGATCGAGCCAATGAGCTTAGAGGAAAAATTAAACTTTTTCCAGATGTTAGTAGACATCGGTTTCAAAGAGATCGAAGTAGGTTTCCCTGCTGCCTCCGAAACCGAATATGAATTTATGCGCGCCCTGATCGAGAAAAATATGATCCCTCAGGATGTGACCGTACAGGTATTGACCCAGGCCAGAGAGCACATTATCAAGAAAACCTTTGAAGCCGTAAAAGGTGCTCCCCACGCTGTGATCCATCTGTACAACTCCACTTCTGTTGCCCAGCGCGAGCAGGTTTTCAAAAAGAGCAAAGAAGAAGTAAAACAGATCGCCATTGACGGTGCCAAGTTATTGAAAAAACTGGCCGACGAGACCGATGGCAACTTCTCCTTCGAATATAGCCCGGAAAGTTTCCCTGGCACCGAAGTAGACTATGCCGTAGATGTATGTAATGCCGTATTGGACATCTGGCAGCCAAAAGAGGACAACAAAGCCATTATCAACATCCCTACCACCGTGGAAAATGCTATGCCACATGTATTTGCCACACAGGTTGAGTATATTCACAAACACTTGAAATACCGCAACGCAGTTACCTTGAGCCTGCACCCACACAATGACCGCGGAAGCGGTGTCAGCGATGCTGAGTTAGGTATCCTGGCAGGTGCAGACCGTATTGAGGGTACTTTATTTGGAAACGGTGAAAGAACCGGTAATGTGGACATCATCACACTGGCTATGAACATGTTCTCCCACGGCGTGGATCCAAAACTGGACTTCTCCAATATGTCTGAGATCCGTCAGCGTTATGAAACATACACCCGCATGGTTGTGACACCTCGCCAGCCATATGCCGGAGATCTGGTGTTCACCGCTTTTTCCGGTTCCCATCAGGATGCTATTGCCAAAGGTATGCAGTGGCGTGAGGACAAAAATCGGGAAGAGTGGAGCGTTCCATATCTGCCGATCGATCCAAAGGATGTAGGAAGAACTTATGATTCCGATGTGATCCGTATCAACAGCCAGTCCGGTAAAGGCGGCGTCAACTACATTTTGAAACAAAACTTCGGCATTTCTCTTCCTGCTACCATGCGTGAAGAGGTTGGTTACACCATGAAACAAGTATCCGACGACGAACACAAAGAGTTGTCACCTCAGTGGGTTTATGAGATCTTTGAAGATCACTACATTAACCCGACACCACACTTCCAGATCAGCGAATGTCATTTCAAACAGGTAGATGGTATTATGGCAGAAGCCACCATTTTGTATGGCGATAAAAAGACCATCGTAGACGCCAACGGAAATGGCCGTCTGGATGCGGTCAGCAACACCATCAAACAGTATTTTGGAATCAGCTACCAGCTGTCCACCTACGAAGAGCACGCTTTGACACAGGGCTCCTCTTCCAAAGCCATTGCGTATGTAAGCATTACCTGCAACGGTCAGACCTACTGGGGTGTAGGCATTGATGAAGATATCATCACCGCTTCCATCCATGCATTGTGCGTCTGCGTCAACAAACTGCCGGAACTGGCAGGCAAAGACTCCGGTAAAGATGAGCGTCTCATGGAAATGATGAACTTCATGCAGACAAATTACCAGACCGTCACACTGGAAGATGTAGCGAAAGAATTTCACCTGACAGAACCTTATGTCAGCAAATTTATCAAAGAAAAATCCGGCAAAACCTTTGTGGAACAGTTGACCAAGATCCGCATGAAAAAAGCCAGAACTTTGTTAAAGAACGGCAATATGACCGTTGAAAATATTGCGGCATCGGTAGGTTATCCCAATGTAGAGCATTTTAACCGTACTTTTAAAAAGCTCTTTGATATGACACCGATCCAGTACCGCAACTCCTGATCCAGCAGGAGTTAGATCAGGAAAACAAAAAGAAGTTTCATTCGACTCCAGATTGAATGAAACTTCTTTTTTCTTGTCTCTGTTTCTTAATTTTCACGAGGTCTGATCATACTCCGGCTGCACAGATAGGTAAGGATAAAATAACCACCATAGACAACGATCAGCAGCACCGCTGTCATTCCCACAGAAGCCAGCATAAAACTCACACCCATGGTTTCCAGCAGAATATGGATAAACCGGATTCCCACGATGGAATGGATCACTGCCAGCAGCAAAGGAAAGGCAAAATAAATCCCTATCTGCTTAAACAAGGCTTTATGAATATCCTTTTCATCCACACCGATCTTCCGCAGCATGTCATACCGCTGCCGGTTGTCAGCACTTTCCGACAGTTCCTTCAGTGCCAGGATCGCCGCACTGCTTATAAGGAAAATAATTCCCAGATACAGGGCAACAAAAGTAACCAGTGCCCCCAGTCCGACACTGCTCTGGGCTATATCCAGTCTGGTATTCACTGACACCCAGTCTTTCGTATCTTTGGCATCCTTTTGTTCCTTTTTGATCACCTTGTTCAGCCGTTTTTCCTGTTCCTGCTTTCCTTCCCGGTCGGCCGCCTTGTAGTTGCCGCTTATCCCCCACACGCTGCTCTGGTCTTTGGTCACAGCTCCATCCGGCACCAGCACGATTCCTCCATTCAGCTGCTGGGCAGCCAGTTCTACAAATCCTTCCTGACACTCCCTATACTTCGGAATATATTTTTTCCCGTTGATCTCCAGACTCTGTCCCCGTCCCAGAGGAATGTTCCGCACAAGTACCATCTGCTTATAATCCGCTATGACCATATACTGATCTTTCTTCAGTTCATAAGTATCTTTGCCATACAGCCTGGCAATGCGGTTATAATCTCCGATGGTCATAAACCGGACCTTGTTGCCAAATCCTACATGAGGGTACGCTTTCTCCACCTCCTGCAGGGAATCTCCGTAAAAGTCCTTTTCCTCCATATCATTCTGATAGATGGTATATTCTGCCTTATCAGCCAGTTCTTTCTTCAGGGAAAAACCGCCTTCTTCCATGACTTTCTGTATCGACTTTCCCTCTGCCGGTTTCACAAGGTTTACATCCACCGGAGCGCAGTTTTCCAGGTTGGTACTAAGAGATTTTTTCATGGACAACGCCCCGGAAAAAACGCTGATGGTCATAAACAGCATCAAACAGATCACGGTAATGGAAACTACCGTTGTATTGATCTTGTTGGCAAACTGCCTCAGCACGAAACTGTTCACTCCCCGGTAGTAGACACGGCGGATACCTGTAAAAATGCGGAGCAGCAGTCCGGACAGAGACCAGAACACAAGAAATGTTCCTATACAACCCATCACTACCGGTACATAAATGTGATCTGCTACATTCATGTCAAACACACCGGCTGTCACCATCCAGTAGGCTGTTCCCAGCAGTGCTGCTGCCACCAGAAAGACAACGGTGCAGACCCACGGATTCTTCATTTTCACCCGCTCATTTTTCCGATCTGCCTGGATCAGCTCTACCAGACGGCAGCGGCTGATATTGAAGGAATTAAAGATCATTACCAGCACATACATAATGGCAAAATAACCACAAGTCTTCAGGCAAGCCGCACCTGAAAAAACAAACCGGAACCGGGTCATATCTGCATCAAACAGATTGGCCACTACCACGCTCATGCACTGGGACACCAATACCCCTGCTGCCAGTCCCACGGCCAGAGACAACAGCCCGATCAGCAGCGTCTCCATAAATAAAATTCTGGATATTTTGTACTTGCTCATCCCCAGCGTCAGGTAAATTCCAAACTCCTTTTTACGCCGTTTGATCAAAAAACGGCTGGCATATAAGATCAATGCTCCCAGAATACAGGATACGAACACACTGACACCTGACAAGATCCGGTTCATAAGTTCCAGGATCTCATACATGGTATTGCTTAATTTCAGCATAACCGTCTGGCTCCCCAGGGCATTAAACACATAAAACACTGCCACACCAAGGATCAGGGTAAAAAAGTAAATGGTATAATCCTTAAAACTTCTCCGTATATTTTTCACCGACATTTTAAATAGCATGGTTCAGATCGCCTCCTAACAAGGTGACCACATCCATGATCTGGTCGAAAAATTCTCTGCGGGAAGCATTACCCTTTCGCAGTTCATGAAAGAGTTTACCATCTTTGATAAAGATAACCCGGCCTGCGTAACTGGCGGTAAATGCATCGTGGGTTACCATCAGGATCGTAGCCTGCATCTCCCGGTTCAATGTCTGAAAACTCTCCAGAAGCATTCTGGCTGACCGGGAATCCAGCGCTCCTGTCGGTTCATCTGCCAGCACCAGACCCGGATCTGTCACCATGGCTCTGGCACAGGCTACCCGCTGTTTTTGTCCTCCCGACATCTCGTACGGGTATTTTGACAACACAGACTCAATATCCAGTTTTTCTGCCATGTCATGAACCCGTTTTGTGATCTCTGCCGCCGGTACATTCTGAATGGACAGAGCCAGCGCGATATTTTCAAAGGCAGTCAGCGTATCCAGCAGGTTAAACTCCTGAAAAATAAATCCCAGTTTTTCTCTCCGGAACCGGTTTAACTGGTTTCCCTTTAACCTTGTTATGTCATCTCCCTCCATGTAGATCTTGCCGGAAGAAACTTTATCCAAGGTGGAGATGCAGTTTAGCAAAGTAGTTTTGCCGGAACCACTGGCTCCCATGATAGCGATAAACTCTCCCTTCTCTACCTCAAAAGAAATGGTATCTAAGGCTTTTGTCAGACTTGAACGGTTTCCATAGTATTTTTCAATCTGCTCAATTTTTAATATGGTTTCCATAGGAATCTTTCCTCTCTTTCCTGAAATGATTGTTTCTGCTTATGTTGTACCATTTCTTTCCCTCTGTGTCCTGCGTTCAACCTTACCGGACCTTACACTTTTGTAAGGTCAAAGTCACTCCGGTAAAATTCCAGCGTTACTTTCGTATATTCGCCCCGGGTGGACTCCAGCCAGATCTTGTGTCCCAGCCTGCCACACATTTTTTTCACGATGTAAAGCCCCATCCCCGTAGACCGGCGGTAGTTCCGCCCATTTTCCCCGGTAAATGACTTTTCAAAGGCCCTTGGCACATCCTGTGAGGGCATACCGATGCCGTTATCGTACACCTGCAGGATCACACGCTGTCCCTCTACGTGCGCCTTGAGGCAGATTTTCTGCTCTTCTTTTTCCCGGTCGCAGTACTGGATGCTGTTGTTGATAAGCTGGTTCAGTATAAAGATCAACCACTTCTCATCTGTAAGCACCTGTATATCTCCCACCGACACTTCCAGCTGTATCCGGCTGCCAAGGAGTTCATCTTTGTTCTCCATGGCCACGGCCCGGATCAGATCCGACAGGGAACAATACCGGATTCGGTAATCCTTTTCCGTATTTTCACTGCGGACATAATAAAGAATCTGATCCAGATAGCCCTGGATCCGGTGAATGGCACCGGTCATTTTCTGCCTTGCCGGGTCCTGTTTCTCTCCCTGATTGTGAATAGCCAGCCGCAGAGAGGCCACCGGCAGCTTGATCTCATGGATCCATAGTTCCACATATTCCTTGAATCCTTCCATGGCCAGGCGGTACTCCTTGACACGGCCGGTCATGGACCGATCTGTCTCTTCCAGAACTTCATACAGAATCTGCCCTTCATAAAAGTCTGGTTTTTCCATGGTTTCATGTACCAGATAGGCCTGATCCATCTGGCAGGTGTTTTTGATCAGCCTGTTATAATATCCTCTTCTTTTGAAAAACTGGATCCACAGATCCACCACAAAAAAGCAGGCAGTCGTCCCTGTCACTACCCCGATCACCGGGCCGCTGACTAAAAGCACCCGCATAAACAACGCCTCCAGCACGAGAACAAAAAACAGTCCGGCCAGAGACCCGGCCCGGTCCTTAAAAAATAACGATGCCTTCATTCCTTGTCTCCTTCCCGCAAAATATACCCCTGTCCCTTTCTCGTCTCGATCATGCCGTCACATCCCATTTCCTTTAATTTGCCTCGCAGGCGGCTGATGTTGACGGTGAGGGCATTATCATTGATGTATTCTTCGTTGTTCCACAGTTCCGTCATCAGTTCATCCCTGGAAACGATGGTCTCCCGCCTGGACAAAAGGTATGCAAAAATAGTCATTTCGTTCTTGGTGAGAAGCATCTCCTTCTCTCCGTTGTGATACTTGATAACCCCTTTCTGTGGCATTATCTCCATGCCGCCGCAGTTAAGCTGCCCCGTGGCTCCTTTCAGCCGCCGGAAGATGGCGTGGATCCGCAGAAGTAAAATAGTCGGATTGTAAGGTTTGACAATATAATCATCCGCCCCGTAACTCATAGACAAAACCTCATCTGCCTCCGACTCCCTGCTGGTCACCATGATCACCGGCACATCCGAAGACTCCCGCAGTTCTTTCAAAAGCATTTCCCCATTCTGAAAAGGTATATTGATATCCAGCAGAACCAGATCCGGCTTGGCCTTTAAGATCTGCCGGCATCCGTTGTGAAAATCCGACAGGACCACGCCCTCATAACCGGCATGATCCAGCATCTCTTTTAATTCCCGGCAAATATCTTTATCATCTTCTACGATCATTATCTTTTTCATAGTTTTCTCCCCCTGAATATAAAAAAATAAGTTCTTCTATGCATTTTAACATAAAAGAACTTATTTTGATATTACATTTATGTAACCTAAGAGGCTGCCAGATATTCTTCCAGCGTCCAATTGTTTTTCTTCATTTTGGCTGCCGCTTTCTTTCCTACATACCGGAAATGCCAGGATTCATACTGATAGCCGGTTATTTTCTCCTTTCCCTTTGGATAACGCAGTACAAAACCATAACGGGTGCAGTTTTTACGAAGCCAGATATTTTCTCTGGTCAGCCCCTGGGAAGCGTTTAACTGCAGGTTGTTCTTAGCCGTTATATCCACACACAATCCTGTCTCATGCTCGCTGTATCCCGGCGGAGCTACGGTGCGGAGGGCATCCTTTTTAGCTTCATGAGCCGTCATACCCAGCCGTTCGTTTTTCCGGATCTCTTCATCCAGGAGAGTCCCCTGCTTGGCATAGGTGCGGTAACCACTGACTACGGTAATGGAATATCCGGGATTCTGCCCTTCGCAGTCAAACCACATATCTTTCAGATCCTGATACATAGCTTTCGCCACCTGCTTGCCGTTTTTTAACTGTACCAGAGATACGGTGTAATCGTCCGGCAGCCGGTTTTCTTTGTTTACTAATGTATATAAAGGATTTTTTGATTTCTTTTTTGTTTTTACTTTCTTGCCGTTATTGGTAGTTTCCTGCCGGCCGCTTTTCTCTTCCGCCGTCCCTGTCGGCACAGCAGACGCCGTCTCTGCGCCTGCCGTCTTTTTTCCCTTTGCAAACATAATACCACACATACTGATAAATACGGCTAAAACGATGACAACCAGGGCAACGCTGGTATGTTTTTTCTTTTCTTTCATCTGTTGTCAATACCTCCTTTGGGTTTATGAGGTTATTATAGACAGCAGATGCATCTAAATTTCATGCAAAAAGTATCTAAGTTGTATCATTTTATCATAGCGGTGGATGAATCGAACATCGCCGTTTTACCTTCATTCTTTATACTGTCATCAAAGAAGATTCCGCCAAAATTAAAAGAAAAAGCATTATAGGTAACGCCGTCCTTTCTTTCATAAAAATAAAGGTTCAAAGGAATGTTTACGGTTCCGTACTCAACGGTCTGATAGCCACTTAACACACCATCGTAATAGTTCAGCTCATTCCCGATCTTCTGGACACCGTAATACTTGGCAAGTGCCGCACCAATCCGGTAAACCAACAGTTTTCCGTCATCTTTATAAGAATATAATTTGGTAGTCTTTTTCTCCTCATAATAAAAGATCTTCTCCTGCTCCAGGTCAAAGCCAATGAGGTACCGGGTTCCCTTTTTCTTGTTCTTAAACGCAAGACTCCACAGAGACAGGCCGTTGGTTCCGTTTTCATTGTCTCGTATGTTGTAATAACCAGCCTTGGAAAAATTCTTTTTCAACTGTTTTTCGGAGATAGAAAAATCCAGTCCTTTGATCTTGGCAAACTGGCTCAACTGTTTTTCCAGTTTTTTCATAAAGGATTCATCATACTTTAACAGCTGATCCAGGCTTTTGGTCTCAAATAGTTTTGTGCTTTCTGCGCCGGACGCCAAAATCTTCAATGTATCCTCATATGTTCTGACAGATCTTGATCCGTTTTGATCCGTTGTGTCATCCACTACTACCACTCCGGCATCTTTGCCCCCAGCTGCAATCCAGTCCGGCAGTTTCACAGCCGCGATGGCAGCCAGGACAACCAGGCTGAGAAAGGCCAATGCTTTCAGTATCTTTTTCATGGCTCCTCCTTTCCCGGAAAATGCAGATATATGCAGGTTCCCTGTCCTTCTTCACTCTCTATCTTCCACTGTGCTCCGTGCAGGCGTAAAATTTCAGCGCACAACGACATTCCCAGTCCGGCGCCTCCCTCTTTGCGGGAGCGGGACTTGTCCACCATATAAAATGGGGCAAAAATCTTGTGGATTTCCTCTGTCGGGATTCCTTTTCCTTCATCTGCTACTGTCAGCTGATAACCATCCTCTTCTTTTGTGCCCCGGACGGTTATTTCCTTTCCCTCTCCGGAGGCCTTTCTGGCATTATCGATCAGGTTACAAAGCAGGGAAATCAGCAGATCTTTTTCTCCTGTCAATGTAAACGGTTCCATCCAAAGCGTCAGTCTCTGCTGTTTTTTTGCCAGGACCGGTGCCATGATCTCTTTCGTTTCTTCTCCCACTTTTTCCATCTTTACCGGGCTTTCCGGCTTTTGTCCCTGCTGCAGCACAAACAGATCCAGCAGTTTGTAAGAAAGGGATTCCAGTCTTTTTCCCTGGGAATAGATGTAATCCGCTGCTGTCATTTCCTCTTCCTTGGACAGGGCCATGGACCGGATCAGTTCCGCATAGCCGATAATAGAAGTGAGGGGAGTCTTCAGTTCATGGGCGAATGCCGCCGTAAAGGCCTCCTGGCTTTTGGCATGTTCTTCCAGTTCCTGCATTTTTTCCTGAAGGCTGTCCGCCATCTGGTTAAAATCAGCTGACAGCACCGCCACTTCATCTTTTCCCCTTACCAGGGCCCTCCGGTCCATGTCGCCGTCTGCAAACGCTCTGGCGGATAACGACAATCCCCGGATGCGGTAAGTGAGGAAATAAGACAGGATCAGGGACACGATCACACAGCAAAGAAGCACCACACATACGATATAATGATACATTCTCACCATATCCTGCCGCTGTGTATAGGCAGACCCAATGTTGGTCTGGGTCTCTACATAGTATCCCTTAAAGTTGGCAGACAGCATCATGTAACTGACTACTCTTAATGTGTATTTACCATCTTTTTCCTCAATCTTATAAGCCTTATGCTGCTTGTTTACTTTTTCAAGTAAAGCCACATCCTGCTTTTCTTCTATGGTAGAGTAAACAATATTTTTATTTTCATCATACAGACAGAATGCGCCGTTTTTATCATCCATGCCGTCTTTTAACGCCACAACGATCTCCCGCAGAGAATGGTGAGTAGTAAAATAGTCCGCCGGCACAGAGTCTGCCGCACTGCGAAAGGTGGTGCGGTATAGTTCATTCCGGCTCATTCCCATCTGGATCTCCCGCTTCTTCGCCGCGTCGAAGGACGCCGAAATCATCCATGTTCCACAGAGACAGAAGGCGGCAGCGATGAGAATAAAGAAACTAAGAAATATTTTTGTATATAATTTCACGCTACACCTCCAGTCGGTATCCTACTTTGTACACCGCTTTGATGAACTTTCCCCAGTTCATCTTTTTGCGCAGTCTCTGGATGTGAAGGTCTACGGTGCGGCTGTCTCCCATATAATCATTTTCCCACACATTTTCATAAATAGTTTCCCGGTACAGGGCAATGTTTTTATTGCGCACCAAAAACAGCAACAGATCGAACTCTTTCATAGTCAGTTCAACCTGTTGCCCATTCTGCATAACGGTGCGGGACGGGATATTGATCATCACATCCAGCACCTGGATTTCGTCTTCTGTTTTATGATAGCGGCGCAAAACCGTCTCCACCCTTGCCAGCAACTCGATCATTTCAAAAGGCTTGGTAATGTAGTCATCCGCTCCTGCCCGCAGTCCTTTTACCCGGTCATTCAGATCTCCCATAGCGGTGATAAAAATAACCGGCGTTTTATTTAATTTACTGTATTCCAACAATTCATAGCCATCGATCCCCGGCAGCATAATATCCAGCAAGATCAGATCAAACCGGTCTTTCTCCATACAATCCGCCGCCTCATAACCATCAAATGCCTGTCTGCATTGATAGCCGGCCTTTTTCAAACTCATTTTGATCAGGTTAGAGATGGGTTCTTCGTCTTCTACGATCAATATCTCTGCCATATCATACCTCCCTGGCTTGATGAGTTTTATTATAATGATTTTTGTATCTTTGTTGCATCATTTATCAGCCAATGCCGCCCAGGGCAATCCCCAGTATCAGCACCAGAAAGCACACCGGAACATATATATACCGGCAGACCGGATAGAACCATTTGGTAAGCGGCGTCTCCCGCCCTTTATTTACCTGGGTTTCCACATATTTTTTTCCACAGACATAGAAGAACATAATGCCTGCCAGTCCGGCACCCAGCGGGCAGATGTAGATAGAAAGCACATCCATCCAGTCTGATACGATACCTTGGATCAGAAGGGACACAACCAGACCGATGCCGGCGATAACACCGCAGGATGGCACTCGTTTTAATTTTAACTTTTCCTGTACGGTAGCGATCGGCGCCTCATACAGGTTGATCAAAGACGACATACCTGCAAACACAACGGCCACAAAAAAGATGATACAGATGATCCGTCCTCCGGGCATTCCTTTCATCAGTGCAGGCAGGAAAATGAACAGAAGTCCCGGGCCTCCCTGATCTAATTTAGCTCCCGTGGTGGCCATAGCCGGTATGATCACCAGGGCAGCCAGCAAAGCAGCCAATGTATCAAAAACAGCTACTCTGGCGGCAGACGCCGGAATATTTTCCCTGTCCGACAGGTAGGATCCGTAGATCAGAGTACCGTTTCCTGCCACTGACAGGGAGAAAAAAGCCTGTCCCAGGGCAAAAATCCATGTATCCGGTCTGGCCAGTGCCGCCGGGTCAATACGAAAAATATATTTGTATCCTTCCACCGAGCCCGGCTGAAATGCTACATAAACAGCCAGTCCCACAAACAAAAGGAAAAAGCCGGGCATCATCACTTTGTTGGCCCGCTCGATCCCTCCGCTGACGCCTAACATCAAGATCAACATACACAAAACAATGGCTCCGATCTGCCAGCCATTATTTCCAAAGGCGGCAGCCATGGAACCAAAACTGCCGGCAAACTCATCTACATCTGCCGGTGCCAGCGTGGCACCGCTGATGGCACCCCATGCATATTTCACGATCCATCCCATAACCACCGTATAACCAATGGCCATAGCCAGGGATCCAAGGACCGGAATGGCTCCCAGCCACTCTCCCAGAGCACCTTTTCCTTTCTTTTTACATGCCAGTCCAAAGGCTCTGACAGGTCCTGACTTAGTAGCCCGTCCAAAACTCATTTCACCAATGACGCCGGTAAACCCGATCAATGCTACAAAAATAAAATACGGGATCAAAAAAGATCCGCCACCATACAGGGACACTCTGGTTGGAAACATCCAGATATTTCCCATTCCTACGGCCGATCCGATACACGCCAGCACAAATCCCCACTGGCTTTTAAATGATTCTCTGCTTTTCATTTGTCTTCTCCTCTATTTGATATTTTTTATTATACCGATATGAAAAATTGCTGTCAATCAATCCTTTGTTCTTTTTCTCTGTATCCCAGAGAATGGGCCAGTGCAGCAAAAATCTGTCTGGCCTGGTTCTTCTTTTGTTCTTCGGACAATTCCTCCCAGGATACTGTTTTTTCTCCTGTTTCCAGGTGGTTATGGATGATTTCTTTCTTTGGATTCACGTCCGTTCAACCTCTCTTTGCTATTCTGCCCTTTGCTATTCTGCCCTTTGCTGTTCTGCTCTTTGACATTTTGACAAACTTCATTTTTTTAACGCTCCTGCTTTTATTCTATGTGCAGGATCTTCGGATTATCCAACATGAAGGACCTGCTTTCTTTCATAAAGTATAACAAATCCTTCCGGAAGTGTTTTTATGAATCCATCTCTTTCTACTGCCTTTGGCTACATCCGGGTATCCACCCATATGCAGGAAGAATTGTCGCCGGACGCCCAAAAACGGGAGATTCAGCGCTGGGCCGACGCCCACAAGATACAGATCCTCCGATGGTTCCAGGATACAGGTATCTCTGGGAAAAAAGCCAGCAACCGCAGTGATTTTCAGCAAATGATCTCTCTTGCTAAAGAAGCTGCCCACCCTGACTACATCCTCACATGGAAATTCAGCCGTTTTGCCAGAAATCAGGAAGAAAGCATTGTATACAAGTCCCTTTTAAGGAAAAATAATGTTCAGGTGATCTCTGTCAGTGAACCCCTTCCAGACGGGCCTTTTTCCTCTCTGATCGAGCGCATCATAGAGTGGATGGATGAATATTACTCCATTCGCCTGTCTGGCGAGGTACGCCGCGGCATGATGGAAAAAGCGTTGTCCGGCGGTTATCAGAGTCCGCCGCCTCTGGGGTATCAAAAAACACCCGGCACTTTGATCCCCCAGGTCTATGAACCGGAGGCCGCCATTTACCGACAGATCAAAGAATATGCCCTGGCCGGCCGTTCTCCCACTTCCATTGCCAGGCTTCTAAACAGTCAGGGGCTCCGTACCAAACGAGGCCATGCCTTTGACAGCCGCAGTATCCGTTACATTTTGCAAAATCCCTTTTATGCCGGGAAAGTACGCTGGACGCCGGGTGTTTCTTCCAGTTGTCAAGCTGAGTCCATCGCCAGCATGTCCAGTGATCCACCCCAGACCTCTGTTATCCTATCCGATGGCCGCCACACGCCACTTTGCACCGCTGCAGAGTGGAAGGTGCTCTGCGCCCTCTTCCCGGCAAAAAACGACAGCTGGCGGCGTAGTACCTCTGCCTGCCCCCACTACCTCTGCGGCGGCCTGCTTCGCTGCCCTTACTGTGGTGCTTCCATGAGTTATACAAAAGGACGGTCATCCAGTAACGGACGCAGTTACCCCTATTTTTGCTGCTGGCGTTACAGCAAGGGCCTTCACGAAAAGGGCGGCCACATTTCCGCCAGCCGCTGTGAAAAATCTTTAATGGATTCTTTATGGGAACTGGCCTCTTTTCTTCCCGAAACCACTGTCTATGTTCCCACCGGGCGTACCGCCTCTCAGCCATACCAATCTGAGATAAAACGGCTGGATGCCAGACTACACCGGGCCAGGGAAGCCTATCTGGCCGGTGTTGATTCTCTGACAGAATACGAAAAGCAAAAAAACATCCTTGAAAGAGAGCGCGAAACGCTGTTACAGCAGTCAAAATCATTCACTGAACCCGCTTCCGTCCCCCTCACTGCCAAACAGCTTCTGGAAAAACTGTCGTCCTCCGCTGATCCTTTATTTTTGCGGGATGCCCTGCGACAAATCCTGCGCTACATGAAATACGACAAAGAAACCGGCGAATTTCATTTTTATTATAAAGGACCAACGAATATCTCCTGATATTTCCTATCACTTTCTGCTATTTGGTGGTCCGGATGGAGAACTGGGAGCCTCCCAGCGGTATCTGTCCCAACGATACTCCAACACCAACCGAAAAGTCTGCGGTGTACTGACCGACATAGGGATATATGTCTCGGTGGAGACCATAGTCTCAACGCCCGTAAAATAAGGCTTTACGAAGATTTCCGTTTTGAACAAAACCATTATTTCACCGCTGTTTTTTGATTGCAAATTTTGACTCCTTTTTGTGGCAATTTAAGTGATATTTTACAGAAAAAAATCGTGTAGTTTAGTATTGTTTCTTAAAAACTACACGCCGATTTCTGCAACAATTTCCACAAAATGTAAGTTGCAAAATCATTACAAATGTATTGATTTTGCAATAATCACCTGCTATACTTATGGTAACAATAATAAGCATAATAAACTTGTATAAATACAGGAGGTGCGTAAAATGGCTAATACTATTCAAGTAAGAGTAGATGCTGATCTGAAAGCAAAATCTGATGCATTATTTAAAGATTTGGGAACAGATACGACATCAGCAATTCGCATGTTTTTGACACAAGCTGTAGCGGTAAATGGATTTCCTTTTGAAATAAAAAAAATGGCTGCAAATCCATATAAAGGCTTAACAGAACAAGAGTTTTTGGGTAAATTGGAGAAATCTCGTGAACATGCAGCAAATGGACTATATCAAGATGCTACAGAATTTTCAAATGATATGAGGGAAAAATATGGCTTATAAAATTGTAGTAACAGTAGACGCCAAAAATGATTTAGAACAATTTATCAATTATCTTATTTTTGACCGCAAAAATACGCAAGCTGCAAGAAATGTTTTAAATGATTTTGATGCAACAATCGAAAGCTTATCTCATGTAGCTAAAAGCTTAAAAATTTGCGATAATCCAAGATTACGGCAGCTAAAATACCATCGTATCAACTTTTTGAATCACAGGTATTTTATGCTATATCGCATTGTAGATGATATAGTATTTGTTGATAACATTTTTCACGAGTTACAAGATTATGAAAATAAAATATACTAAACAAAAAAGTGGCGGTTTCCCGCCACTTTTTAAGTGCAATCCTGAGCAACAAACTCTGTTTCCAATATCTCCGTCCGAAAGTTCTCTCCGCTTCCGGTGGATCGGATTCTAAGCTGTATGCCAAAAGGCAGCGATTTTAGCCACACCACAAGGCGGTTACAGCCCCGTTCTTCCTCCCGGTATACAACGATTTTTTCAAGGATTTCACGATACAGCATATCGTTTTGGTCGCCAAAGCTAAGAATTTCATCCAATGATTTTTCAAATTGTTCCATTTTCTTTTGACCCATATTGTAAAACGCATCGTTCTTCCTGCTCTGTGCAATCATGTGCTGCAAGTGTGCTAATTCTTTGTCATACCATTCTGTCTGCTTTTGCAGATCCTCTTTGGATAACATTCCCTCCAACATGGCATCAAAAGATTTTCGCTTCTTTTCCTCGATAGCATCCATTTTTTGTTTGACCTTAGCAAGATCCATCGTTTCTTCCGGGGCATTACATACATTTTGAATGTCTGTCAAAACCTCTTTTCGTATTTTTCCCTTATTGTTACAAAGTAGATCGATACAATATTTCATACAGGTAAACAATGCTCGTTCATTGATACTACGGTTTGAACAGCCAACTTTCTGTCCATCCAGAATCTTCCGTCCGCCATGACGGGATTTCTGAAAACACCACCATGCGCGATATTTCCCAGACTGCAGCTTTCTTGTTCGGCTGACAAAACGATAGCCACACTCACCACAACGGATTTTGCCGCTACACCAATAACGATTACTGTGCCTGCTTTTTTGTTCTTCCGAGGGAGAACGCCGTCTTAATTCTTCCTGCGTCCTATCCCAAAGATCTCTGTCAATGATTCCCTCATGATGATCTTTTATGTACACCTTCTCTTCCTGCCCACGATTGTACTTCTTTTTGTGGGTCAGATAATCAGGGGTGTATGTCTTTTTCTGGCACAAATCACCTACATATTTTTCATTGCGAAGTGCTCGCAAAATCACGGTATTTGACCACTGTTGTATGCGTTTAGGGCGAAGTCCTTCTTCCAAAAGTTCTCTCGCAATTACATGAGTTCCTTTTCCCTCATTGGTGTATTTATGAAAAATCGCTTTTACAACCGGAACCTCTTCTTCATTGATTGACAGCACACCATTTTTCACCGTATAGCCAAGAAGATCTCTGCCAAACACTACGCCTAGTTCCATTCGCCTTTTCTGCCCCCATTTGACACGCTCCGAGGTCTTTCGGCTTTCTTCCTGTGCCAGACTCGCCATAATTGTTAAGCGAAGTTCTCCATCCGTGTCACGGGTATCAATATTATCAATGGTGAATATCACACCTACGCCAGCCTCTTTTAATTTGCGGGTATAATACAGAGTATCTACAGTGTTTCTCGCAAATCGTGAAACTTCCTTTGTTAGTATCAGGTCAATTTTACCTTGTAGGGCATCCTCAATCATCTGATTGAATCCGGCACGCTTATTGGTTTGTGTGCCACTGATCCCTTCATCGTAATAAACCTTACTAAGTTTCATCCCCGGCTGACTACGGATAAAATTTGTAAAATACCTTTTCTGACTTTCCAGAGAATTGATCTGATCGTCATGTTCCGTAGATACTCTTGCATATGCCGCAGCTACTATGTTCCGCTCCATAGGCATCACCTCTATTCTGTTGTTTTTTGCATGCCATCAGATGCTCTTTATCAAACTGTTTAGCTGACTGTCTGACAACATATTTTGGTTGTATAGTTGCATGTAAATTCCTCTTTTCAAGACATCTTCAAATGAATGTCTTATTTTTAGTGGAATTACTGTTTTCCCATTTACAATCTTGTTTGCTTGTTTTTTCTCCATAACTATCCCTCCGGACACCGCTTGGTACATTATATGCGGCGATATTCTTCGCTTTCATCATAGCAAAGAAACAGAGAGAAAATTTTGTGATATTGGTTGAATATTTTGCAATTTGCAACCAAGTTTATGCTATAATATCTTTGGCATGCACATAAATCGTATGCCGATCATCGAGACACTAACACAATTACAAGAAAGGACGGTGTTTCTTATGTTAGATGTTACACAATTCCTCTATCATGGGATTGGCGACAGAGTAAAAGCCATGCGCAAAAGGCACAACAGCACCCAACAGCATTTTTGTTGTTACACTCTGGACAATCAGATCAATATATCTGCCTTATCAAGAATTGAAAATGGAAAAAATGATAAGCACAAAAATCCCTATCTGCTTTCTCCGTCTCAAATCGAGATCCTATGCGAGTTTCAGAATTGCAGTCCGTCTATGCTGATCTGGGGCAACAATACAGAAAAAGAGGAATTTGTAAAGTTGCTTCTTTTGGCATTACTTATGAATAGCGACAAGATAACCCCTTTTGAAAAACAGGATTTAGATGCATGGGCAGTACAGGAAATGCAAATCAACCCGCAATGGGAAAACAATCTCTCCAGCCGTTTGTCACAGCAAGAACTACACCCGTACTTGTTTGCTCACTTTGGTTATTTTTTTCAGGCGCAAAATGAAATACGCTATGCACGACTGCACAACCATTTCGACCCGGCTTACGAAAAAACATCCAATCTCCTTTTGAAACTGCTATTGACGGATTACGCTTTTTCCAACAATTTTATTTCACATCTGATCCACTACACGCAAAACATGAGTGGAATACAACCAGATGCCGACCAAACCAACGCTGTAAAAAGCCTTATCCGTGATTTTGTAACAAACAAGGGAGAGTACAGCGTCATCATGCTGGATAATAAGTCCAAGGACTATGTGCTGTTTATGCACGCATTTGAAAGCTTTTGGGAGAAACATAAATCTCATTACCTTGACTTTTTTCATACGCATTTGTTCTCACTTGTTGACGATACTGACGGAGCCGTCAACGACTTGAAACATTTACAGAATCAAACATTTCATTCGATTCTGACAAGCGACGCCTTTGCCCAGCTAAACGAAGAATTGTTGTTACTATCGGATTACGAGGATAACAACTCGATTCTTGCAACCCTGAACTTCCGCCTTCAGCTACAACAAGCAATGCAGACAAATCTGTTTGTAAATGGACAAACGGACAAGGAATTTTTGCAGTGCTTAAATGAAATCAAAAACATGACAACGGACAAAGTGAAAAATTATTTTCATAAATTACCAAAGGAATCATAGCCAGAAAAATCCGCAATTATCCTCGGCATCGAAGATGCCATTTTTACACGCTTTAGCGTTGTGATCGTGCTTCGCACGCAGACAGATTGGGCACCCGTAGGATCGTCCGGTGGACGCTGCAAGGGCAAGGAACGACAGTGACGCAGTAAGAACTTTTCAGAGCGCAGCGGCGAAAAGCGGAGTCGAAGACGACGGGACTCTCGGCTATGCCGAGCACGGAGAGCGAAGCGAGGCGTGTCAGTCCTTCTTATGCCCTTTTGTTGTTTTCCCGTCAAAAAAGACCACTGGTGGTGGAAAACACGGGAAACCCCCGTAGATAGTGCGTTTGCGCCTGTTGAAAAAGCGGGGAAATCGGGCAATTTCTTTGTTGAAATTTTCAACATTGTTGAAAATCGACACGCAAATGCCCATAAATCGGCACTTTTTGCGTCAGCGTTTTCAACAAGAAAAAGGGGCGGATGACACGCTGTTGAAAAGACAAAAAACAGCAAAATAAAATGATTTGATAGAAAAAAATAGGGTGCTTCTCAATAGTCTGTCCGGGGTTGTTGTGCTGCCGATCGAATCCCTAATGCTATTTCATTTTGGAGGATATAGAAAAGATTTTCAAAGACTCTGTAAAGTCAGCCAGACTTCCGAAAAAAGAAAATAAAATCCGTGCTACACTCAGAAATTTTTCGTTGAGTAAAACAAAAAAATATGCCCATAATGAAACCAAAATTTGGTTTCACTATGGGCATACAAACTGTAAGATGGTCATATATTGACCATATTTGGTCATCGTGGCAATTTTAAGTCTAAGAAAATCACAGGAAACCCAAAAAATGTTATAAATTGGGCATCTGCTGTTGAAAACTAAAATATTCCTTCCTCCCAATGATGATGTGATCGGTTAAATGCAATCCAACCATCTTCGCCGCCTGCCTTAATCTTTGGGTGGTTTCTATATCTTCCTTTGACGGTGTGATCTCACCGCTTGGATGATTATGAATGAGTACAAGATTAACTGCACCAGACAACAATGCTCGAATCAAAATCTCTCTGATGCCGATTACGGCTGTATTTCCTGTTCCATGTGACACTTCAAACACACATAACGGTTTATATTTTGTGTTCAAGCAGATTAAATATACATATTCTTCTGCTTGTTTGTCTGCCTGAAATGCATCGTTCATCATCTGTACAATCTGTTCCGGGGTATTTAAGTTAGGAACTGACGCATAATCAATCACACGCTCTTTTACCAGTTCTATTTTGTAATCGTCCTTTAACATCACATTCATTTCACTTAACTTAATGATATTTTTCCTCCTATCTTTTCAACCTGTATAAATTTCCCAAGCTGCATTTCATTTAGCCTTAACTTTTTATTGGCGTGCTAAAAACAAAGAAGGAATCTGCCAAGATGAATCACCACTTTACAAATTCCTTCCCATTTATCTATTTAGTTAATTATTCTAAGGGCGTCTATCGCTGTATCATAACAATATACATTGTCCGATAGCACTTCTTCCTCTAATACGCTTTCCGCATTGATCTGCCGGACCATCGTGACCAATTCCCGTTCATCATGGCAATCTCGACAAGGCATACAGATCATTTCATGGATACTGGACGGCAACAAGTAAAAGTTTCCACCCAATCGTTTAGCTATCCTCTGCAACATCCCATCATACAAAATCACGCTGGCACCGGACATTTTGCAACGGTTACTGACAACCAAAAGATTTTCAGATCCCTCAGTTTCTTCAATCAAAAAATCATCATACGGCTGTTCTGTTTCATCCAGTAACTCCCTCAACAGTCCAGATAGCGTTGTAATCTGATCACCTAACAGCATTGGAGTATTATTTAATGCGAGTTTATACAATGCATTCTCATCTGTCTGCCAAATCTCTAACATTTGATTGTTAATTTTAATACTGGCGATTCCTGCATCATCCTTAGATACAAGAATGTAATAAACAATCGCCAAGTCATGATAGAGACGATGAGGACCTTCCTGTAATAGTTCTGCATTTTTCTCTGCGTTGATAAGCCTAAAGCAAATGTTTCCTTTCACCTCGGAAAAGTTATAAAAGCTGAGAATCGGCAGATCATGCCCAATCTGCACATACTGGTTTAAGATAATACAAATAATGTGCTCTAAGGAAGCCCCTTGCTGATACTGTTCAAATAAGTCCTCCAAATAAATAGTGGGTGCTGTTATGCACCCATTTTTAAGAATCGATATTCCGGTTAGTTTGACACCGTTATTTTTTGTTACCTGTTGCACCGTAACCTGATATTGTTTGTATTTTTGTTCCAACCTTTCTTTTAATTTTTCTGCAAATAGGCAAATGTCGTTTATGGTTTCGGTTGCCGGTAAATTTAATTTTTCGTATAAATCATTCATTCTAAATCCTCCTTCTTCCTAGGTTTTAACTTTTTTCATGCCGGTACATACTTTTTGACCAGCCGTGCTTTTTGTCCTCTGGTAAACAGCCATGCTTTATCCAGCGGCATTTCCAAAATGGAATTTACCCACTTATTGGCTTTTACGCTCATGTACTTTGCGGTTTCCACATCCTGTCCGCCCAGATACAGGCAATTATCACAGTTATTGATAATGGTCATGGCACTCGGGTGTCCATACATACTTTCCAGTTGGGAAATGCTTTGTAACATAATACTGACAGAAATCTCTCTGGAACGAATGACCGATATGATCTTATCGAACTCCGGAATATACAGTCCTGCCGCGAAATCATCTAACAAAAGCCTCACCGGCACCGCCAAGCGGTTGTCCGGATAATCCCTGTCTGCACTCTGGCAGAGAACATGGATTGCCTGAGTGAAAAACAGGTCAGCCAGTTTATCCATAGAGCGGTCTGTATCACTTACCGTGAAAAACACGGCTGTCTTTTCCCTGCCAAGTTTTGCGAAGTCGATTCGTTTCTTTTTGTGAAACATCGCTTTGCTTCCGTCGAATGCCAGTACCGACAACTTTTCTGCCAAAATCCCCCGGATGCTTTCATGCATTTTCTCTGCTTTGGCATTTTCCTTGAACAGTTGGAAACGCTGTAGTGCAAAACTGTCCGGATTGATTTCCTCCAGTTCTTTCATCAAGCGTTCATAACGCCCCGTTCCCATTTCTATAAGAAGACGGACAGCATAGTCGGGAGAATGTTCTTTTCTTGGTAAACACTCAAGAATATAGGCGATAAAACTTTCAAGATACATCCTTGCAGCAAGTTCCCAATAAGGGTCGCTAAACCTTTTTACAGGTACAATACACGCTGCTACCGTCAAAATATCCTGCTCTTTGTAGCACTGCCTTTCTGCATCATAACGAATGAAGTCAAATGGATTATAGCCACAGGAATGTTTGCAATCCGTAAAGTCAATGCGTACAACCTGAAACCCTTTTTCTCTCAGTTGTTTTTCGGACTGTTTTAGCAGATTTCCCTTGGTATCTCCAATAATCATGCTTTCGTTTCCAAGCAAAATGTTAGGCAGCACATAACCTCTTGTCTTACCGCTGCCACTTACCCCAATAATCAGGTCATTGTTATTAAGCCCTGTATTCCATGTATCGTTGCTCATCTGGCAGTCCTGCGCCAAAATACGGTATCCTTGAGCCATTTTGTTCACCTCATATCCTTTCTACGATAGCATCTGCCAAGCCAAACTCTAGGGCTTGTGTCGCATCAAAATAAGTGTCTTTTGCCATTGCAGCGTAAACTTCATCCATGCTTTTTCCGGTGTGTTTTCCAATGATACTTCCAATCACTTCTCTGGTTTTCATCAGCTCACGACTGATATTTTCCACACGAAGCGCACTGCCCCCAACCCCTTCCGGAATTAACGGGTCATGAATCATCACTTTGGCATGTGGGAAAATCTCTCTGTGGTCACCGGACAGAAACAACACCGCTCCCATACTGGCTGCCGTTCCCACGCAGACCGTATGAACCGGACAGCTTACTGCCTGCATCACATCATACAGCGCAAGTCCGGCAGACACTTCCCCTCCGGGGCTGTTAATGTACATGACAATCGCCTCCTTAGGGGTTTCCTGCTGCAGATAGCGAAGTTGCAAAATAAGTGCATTTGCCCGTTCTGTTGTAATTTCCCCGGTACAGTCAATCTGTCGATTAGAAAGCATGGCGTCTGCAATCCCATACCTCGTTATCCCTGCACTGCTTTCCTGTATTACATACGGCATATTCATGATTTTTTACTCCTTTCTGTCGTGTTCTTCCCATTTTCCAAATGGTTCGATTAAAATGTGATAAAATAGCTGCAGATATTCCACCGGTGGGATTGTATATCCGAAATGGATTGCTTCGCAGAGCAAATATCGCTCTTCATACAACGGGTCATACGGTCGTATCTCTTTAGCAAAAACGGACGCAAAATACGAACCACCGAACCGCCTGTCCCAATCATAAAAATAGGAATCAATCGGCAGTTCAAACACTCGAAGGAAATTTGCCTGCTTAGTTGGCAGTTCCTGTAATCGTTTCTCCAGAGATATTTTAGCGGTACTTCTCATAAATATGTTTCCTTTCCTCATAGCATTGGTCGAAGGGAAGTGTCAGTGTTATAATTGCTTCCACCAAATCTAAGTCCCTTGGATTTACCTGCCAGCGTTGATAAATCAGGGCTGCAACCTCCCGGTACGACATTTCCTGCATCCTTTTTTCGGTAATGCCCACACAGGCTGACAACTTCTTTAATCTGTCCGGATATTCGGACAGATAAGAAGTAATCGGCATCTGCGCAAAAGATTGAATCGCTGCCGATACATATTCCGGGTGTGCATAATACCCATTTTTCATGCGGGCAATCCGCTCTTCCAACGGCATTTTTTGTAACTGCATTTTGCTCCTTTCCGAGGCAGTGCCTCTTCACACTGCCTCTTAGCTGCATCCTTTCGGACATTTACATCCAACCACTAACCCCTTTCTTTAGGGATTCGAGTTTTCCAATCTCTTGCCCGGAGCCGGAACGGCTCCTTATATTACCGCCTACGGATTCCCATATAGGATTCCTTGCGGACCACCTGACAAACAGGACTTCCTTCCTCCGTGACATCCGAAGAATCGATCCATTCCCGCAGATCCCATTCCAACATCAGATTTTCTGATTTGTCCATCATCTTTCCGGGTTTTACACTCGACTGTAACGCCTCCCACACCGGATCTTTCGCAAGCTGCTGGCGAATCTTTCGGACAAAAATGTTTCGTCCAAGCGGTGCCTCTGTGGGATAATTTTTTGCAAGCCACTTTTTGTACAAATCATACATAAACGCATACGGAACCAAATCCCATTGAAACGCCGGAAGCATCTCATCCAGATACTCCCTTACCGGATCATTAAACTCCTGATACTGCCTTAACATTTTCTGGCAAGCAGATACCGAAGTAAATTCATAATAGTCCGGTTGGTTTAATGCACGGTAAACGACATACTCCAGCACATCCTGCCGATTCAGATAATCCTCTTTGATGTACTGTCGTTCCTGCCCGGTAAAGCACTTTTGAAATGGTATGATGAGCAATCTGCGATAAATAGACTCTGAATTGTCCTCAAACTTGGGCAACGCATTGATGCACTGTACGATCATCCCACGAAAGCTACAGTCGATTGCCTGCTTGTACTTTCTGTTGATCTGCAAAACATCCCCGGTAATTGCTGCCTTAAAATTTGCCGCATTTTTTACAACTACATTTGTGGGATTCTCATCCACAATCACCGCTAACGATTTGGTCAATGGTTCGAGCATAAAATCCTTGGCAAAATTGGCGATCGAGATAGAAGCGCAACGCCGCTTTCCGCACACATTGCGAAGTAATTCACACAGCGTTCCCTTTCCGTTGTTGCCCTGCTCCGAATACAGAAATGCCGTTTTATTCCAACGAACATGAGGACGAATGACCGCCCCTAGCAACTGCCACAACAACCGAACCACACCGGGATCATCAGACAGCGACTCGATCCAAGACTCCACATCCCAATCCGTACCGTCATTTGGATTATGAATGACAGGATTTTGTGCGTTGGCTACATAATCTATGTCCGTCTTAGATGTGACGACAATCTCCGGCGAAAAAGGCTGCAAGACTTTTGTCTTGTAGTTAAAGATCCCGTTTCTCACTGCGATCAGATCCGGAGCTTGATTTTGCATGACAACAGGTGCATTTTCCTCCAAAATGGCAATCACCTCCTGTATGCCCTTCCGGTCAATACTCATGTTGAACTGTCGAATTTTTGAACGGATCATTTCCTCGCTATCAACATAAATCCCCTTATTGTTTCCAGACTTTTGATAGATACACAATAAAGTCGACTCGCCATTACTAAACCTAATCTGGCGCACATACTCCGTATGTAATACTGCCTGTGCAATGACAAAGTTAGGCAGTTTGCATGGCACCCGGAATCTATCTTCCTTCGTGCGGGTCAAATTTTGCAGTGCAAACTTTTCTGCGATCAAGTCGAGTAATTCCTGCTCGATCTCCTGCGGCTGCTTTATTTCCCCCTGTTCCAAGGATTGGAAATAATTTCTGGAGGTTTCATAAATAATGCCATTATAGGTACTCATAATGCCATCTCCTTTCTAGAAAACAACAAAGTGGGCTTGCCCACTTTGCGCGTCACTGCACAATTGCTTATGCAATCTTCCTCTGTGCAGTGGCCGCATCCTCGCGGAGCGTTTTTTACTTTATAGGAAACGAGAAGTTTCCTATAAAGCAAAAAAATATCCGAATAGAAACAGATATAAACTCAATGATCTGCTGCATTCCATTTGGGCGCACGACCACTAAATTTATTATCAATTTCTATTCGGATATTTGTTCTAGCACAATCTGTTATAGCACATATGTTCGTGTCTGTCAATAGTTTTCGCGAATTTTCTTACTCCACAACACAGATAATCAAGGAATCATTTATTCTTATAAAAACAATTTTTCTAACTATTTTTTAGTATTTTTCTACTTCTTTTTGTTTACAAAAAATATGATTCCATGATTCCCTGTCCATAAAATGGCACATGTAAGAAAACTAATATGCTCAATCTATTAAGCATACTCAAGATATTAAATATGTTAAAGTCATATGCAAAAGGAGTGTTTGCATTATGATTTCATACAAACCGTTTTTTGAAACTTTGGCAAAAAAGAATATATCGGAATATGAATTGATTTTTAAGCAAGGTCTGTCCGCAAATACGATTCACCGAATAAAGAAGGGTGAAGCTATTACTACAAAAACGCTTGACACCCTATGCTTTATTCTTGACTGCTCTGTTTCAGAAATCATTGAACACGACAAAACGAAATAATTCTATTGCTTCTGTAATTCTTTCATTTTTTTCTCAAAGAAAATGACAGCATCTTTTGTCTCTTGATCATGTACAAATTCCTCTGCCCAGCAATATAAATCCATTTTGTGCCGATAGTAGCTGTTGTCCGGAATATTTCCAAGTGTTTCCATAACACCTGCCATTCTCGCAAAGTCCATCGCTACCGAGGCGACCGTGATTGCTCTTTCTCCTTTCAGATGAAAAGTCAATGTTCCCTTATTTCCGTAATTGTCGGTTACCTGTAATTGTTGTTGCATGGTAATCCCTCCTTATATTGTTTTTTCCTGTTTTCTTCCCGACACCCGACAGGGTGTCCTTCTCAAGAAACTTTACTGCTTGCTGCGGTCTGCAATACAATATAAGAAGGCTGACACATGATAGCGGATCACTCCTTGTTATCCGGCAAGCCGTTTTCGTGGACTTTGTTAATCAACTGCCGCATCATAAAAGGTCTGATCGAATTGAGTAAGATCGCCGTCGTTTTTCTCTGCTGTCCATCCGTAATTTTGGTCTTATCACGCATATTAAACATTTTCAACATGAAGTCATAATCGTCTTCGCCGTCAAAATGGTTATATGGTGTGTCAAATGCACCTTCCTCATATAACCATTTCAACAGCTTTCTGGAAAACAGATCCGATGAAAGTGTCAAAAACTGATTTTGCTCAATTGCGTGCAGCAGCTTAAACTGGCTCTCGATCAGGGTAAGCGATTCTCTCAAGTCCTTTCTCTGGAACTTTTTAATGCAGGAACTTCCGATCGGACAAATGCTATTGCCGTTCTCAGCATTTTTTATGGTATATAAATACCGGATTGCCTCTTTTCCACAAATGCATTTTGAGGTAGCCGTAACATCTTCTTCGCAATCTTCGATATTCCATTCTTCCACGGCATCCTCCCAATTGTCTGCTTCTGATAGATTGATCACCGTTTGGATCAAATTATAAGCATAATTTTTTTGCATGGTGATCATTCCTCCTTTCTTTTGTTGGGGAAATTTTTTACTAGATCCTATACCCAATGTTACTCCCGCTCTCTTCTGTGATTCATTCAGTTTCTATGAATTTCAATCTATGGAGACTGGGTATAAGGAACAGATCAAAACCAATGTTTCGCAAGAATTGCTGTGATAATTCTTGTTGTTGCATGGTAATTCCCCCTATCATTTTATTTCCTATTCTTTCCCGACACCCGCAGGGTGTCCTTATTAAAATGAGGGATAAGCTACTTGCCTGTAGCTTATCCCTCGACAAATTTTTGATAAGATATATGATTGTTCCCATTGTTAGAATCTAACGATCCATTTTAGGAGCACAATTATATAATGGTTAAAAAGAATCAGCCTGTCGGGGTGACGAGCTGATTCTGAGGTGTTTGGATTAAGACGGTTTATTTTTCGTTCATGACGATGGCAAACTCTTTGTTTAAGTATTTTTCTTTTAAGGTTTCAATGTTCATGGTCGTTGTCTCCTTTCTGTTATATCAGCATCGCCCTCCGCATTTGAAGTGCTGTTGTCATAAGTCCATGCGGAACATCTTATATCCGTAATCTGTGGTTTTGGCATCACTTGGGTCGAATAAGTCATCTAATTGTTTTAGTGCTGTTGCCATAGCGGCGACTCTGACATCATTGTCCTCATCCCATACGATGGAACCCCAGTAAAGGATATGGCAGTCTCCGTCTTGGAAAGTTTTGTCCGGCATGATGTCATTTGTTTCATAGGTCTTTTTTAACATCTCATATGCTTTTGGTTTGCAGCGAATTGAAACTTCACTTGTGTAATTCATTGTTGTTATCCGCCTTTCTTGTTGTCTGGTTCTGTGTGTTACAAATTCTATCTCGACTTGTGACAACAAGTGGTGGGGTGGTATGTGAAAAAAATCACACGATACTGGAATAGCATCGTGTGATAGTTCTAAATTCATTTCTATTATTTCGGAATCAATTCTTTTACCAGTTTATCAAATACATCATCTGGCATCTGGCATAAAATATTCTCAATGTCTTCTCTATTGAATCCATGTGGTGCATATCCGAAAAATTCTTCAATCTGTTCATCGTTTGCTTGATGCAATAAAAAATCAATCATTGTTTCTTTTATATCCATTTTTTATTCCTGCCTTTCTATTGTGTTGTTGTTTAATAATAAGCATATGCGATTGCTACGACATTGCCTTTTCGGTCATATTCGCAAGAATAGTCTTGCCATCTGTTACAATATGCGTTCATGGTGTTCATATACCATTCTGCATATTCTGTGATTACGGTATGTTCATTTATGCTTTTGTCTGAATATTTCTCAAAAAGTATATCATCATCTGATTTACCTTCGGTTGTTGATAACTTTGAAAATTCAAGTCCGTTACTACCGTTTGTATCTTCGTCAGAAAATACAGTTTGCAGCATTTCAAGTAACCCTTTTCTATTCATTCTGCGTCTCTTTGCGATTCTAATGTCTGCCATTTTTTTATACCTCCGTTTTCTAAGTAAATGCGAATTTCCTATCTTGGCAACATGTAATTGTAATCATTGATTACACCAATCATTGCAAGTTCTTCATCCATCCAACCAGAATCAGGTTTATGAATCTTTTCTAAAAATTCATCTTTTTCCTTTGTAGTTTTGAATCTTCCTACCACTCTTGGCTTGCCTTCCATATCTTCCCAAGGAATATAGGTTACTGTCCACCCTTTTTCTTCAATAATACTCATTTTATTTCTCCTTTCTAATCCATAGGAAACACGCATTTAGTCACATGCTACTTCATATATTTTCCAATCAATGTTGTATGCATTGGTCTGAATACATGCATTGTATGCACCGATAGATGCGTCCTCTCCGTCGTTCACTAGAGTCCCATATCGGTTTTTCATTTCATTATAAGCCTCGATATAGGAATTATATGTGTCAGGCTCATTGATATTTTGATTTTCAACCTCTATCAAAACCCATTTACTCATTTTGTTTCACCTCCAATTTATAGAAAACATATATAAAGTGTCGTATTACAAATTCCATCTCGACTTACGACAGTAAGTGGTGGGGTATTTGTATAAAAAAAGAATCAGCCTGTCGTTAAGGACAAGCTGATTTTGAGGTGGTGTCTGTCGATGTTAATGCGAACCTAATTGGGGTATGTTTGTGAGAGTACCATAATTTCTCAATTTGCGTTCACTCAAGATTAAGTTTGGTGTGTGTTCGTCCATGATTACTACACATTCGTTCATTATACTTCTTTTTACAACAAACTCATCACCTTTCTTGAAACCATACTTTGGTGAATTTTTTGTCATTTTTATTTTTTCCATTGCTATTTGCCCCTTTCTGTTGCCGTTATTTGAAGAAATAGTGAAAAATGTCACACGACACTAATCATAGTATCGTGTGACTTGGGTTAGAGGTACAAGGCTTCGTATCGTTGTTTGACATCTGGTGGTACATCCAACCATTCGTTGCCGTAGTCATCGAAGAACCGGATGACTCCACCGCCGTTGTGTGGGTGGTACTTTGTGGTGCTGCCCATTGGGATTATACCCATAACTGCACCATCGCACATACTTTTGTACGGATTAGATGCCAAGTGGCTTAATTTTCCGGTGCAGCCGGGGCATTTGATGGCAGAGGCTGTTACAGCGGGTGGTGTGGTCGGGGTTGTTGGGTTAATTGTGGATTTTGTTATACGGAGATAAGTTCGATATTCGCTTGGATTGTAAAGATATTTGTGATATTCAGCATTTGTTAATCGCTTAGATGGCATTGATGCTTTCATGTTATGACCGCTAGATGATGCATATACGCCATGCCAGTAAGCTGTACCGTTAGGTTCAGTTGCTTTAATCACAAGCCATGCATGTCCTATTTTAATATCCATCATTGCGTGTACAACTCTGCATTTGATACCTAATGATTTGCAAATGTCATATCCAATCCAAGCACTTGCTTCACAAGCACCTGTGAACTTTCCATTGTATAACAATTTGAAGTATTTGTTGGAGTTTCGGTTGAAAGTGTAGCTTTTATCTGTGTTTGTATCTTTTTGTGAATACTCTGTTTTTGTACGAAGATACAGTTCCATGATGATTGCTTTCTTTTGTGATTTTGTGAAATGTGTTAGAGTTTCGTCTAATGTGTATTCATTGATTGTGGGTCCATCGTCCTGTAGTGCTTTAATGCTGAAAGTGTAATCAATATTTTTGGCATTTCTGCGGTTTTTGGTTTTTGTTTTCCACATATCAACTGCTGTTTTGATGCCGTTGTCTGGGTCAGCAAGCATTGGTTTTAATTCAGCTTTGATTTTGTTCAAATAGTTGACCTTGGTTTTGAGATTAACTTTCTGAGTTTTACCGTTTGCAAAATAGATTTTGATAACTTGTTTTGTATTACGGTCTGTTCCAGAGATTCGCACACCTGTTTTATGGCTGACGATTTTTGTTGAAAAACTTTTGTTTTTGCTCACTTTCTTGATTTTCTTAATCTTTGTTTCGTGAGCAGGATACCAAGTCTTTTTTTTGCTTTCAACAAGTTTTACGGTTTTTGTTTTATACGGCTTTTTGGTCTTTGCCTGTGCGGATACAGAGAAAGAATCTGTAAAGATGAGTGCTGCAAGCACTAAAGAACTTATTAAGATGAATGCTGCAAGCATCGTCAGCAGTGTGCCGTAGAGTTTTGTTGTTGTTCGTTTCATAATTATCACTCCTTTTTGATTTTAATGATTATTCAATCCAGACCCATTGTGCAAAGTCAACCGGAATCAGTTTCCCTGTTTTGAGGTTTACTGCGTTTCGATAGTTGATATTGCTGTCAGTTTGAATCCGGATGGTTTCGGTTTTCATGATATTCTCATCCCATTCCGTTTTGCATTTGGAACCAATGGGTATGATTTCAAATCTAACTCGTCTTATGATTCTCAACTCCTTTTTAGTATCTGTGACTGTTATTGTCACTTTTTTCCCCGCCAACGAGGGACTCGTTGGACTTGTAGCCAAGTATTGGCATTTTTTAGGGTATCGTGTTTATAGAATCTCTGAGTCGTTGGCAAAGGATTCCGATGGCTCTACGCAAAGCGTATGAATGGTGTTTGACATTCGCATTACTTTTGAGAATCTCGTTCCATACATGATTTTCATGTTGGGGTTTTCAAAAGTCATGTTGTCCTTTGGGATGTACTCAATGATGTCATCCAGTGTGAACTGGCGGTTGTTATGGTTGTATAACTTGTTGCCGTATCGGGTGTTGCAAAATGTCGTTGTCATTTTACGCAGGCAGTTGAGATCGAATTTAACAGAATTTTATGTATCCCTTAATTTCTGCTTTTATTCGCCTCATAATGGACAATCGCTTGATTTATGTTCTTCGCTTGTCCTGTCTCCAATTCCCATTGTACAAAATCCATTACTGAAACCGCAAGATATTCCACTGGAAAAATGGGATTTTCTGCTTGCAACTGCTGGATAATTGTTTGCTTTTTTTGCTGTAAAGCCTCCAGTTGTTCGGCAATCTGGCGGTTTTGATTCCTCAACTGCACCTCTTCTTGGTTGAGGTTTCCCATAGCAGTAACAAGACTCTTTACATACAGCAAATCCTCATGTAACTGATTCATTCTCTCACTCCTTTTGCCATTCTCATGATGTCGGTGTTTAAAAACGACAAAAACCGACATACTCAACATATTAAGTATATCGGTTTTGGGTGGCGGTGTCAATTTATACTTTCTTAGCATGAACTATAGTATATAAAAGCTGATTACATCTGCTATAGTTCATGTTTGTCATAATTTATTAAATCTATTCCATAAACTTTCGTCTCGATGCACTCAAACAAATCAGGATCAAAGATTGCTAAATTATATCCGTCCTTATGCATAACACTTTTGTATTCAATTCCAGAATATTCTGCAGTACCATCATGTGATATGCTCTTTACAAAATCAGCTATATATTGCGTTGGGACATAATCTAGCGAACTATCACTTCTCCTCATAATTCTTCCCATTTCATCATTGATTTTATCCAAATGCTCTCTATTAATTGCATATTGTAAGCAATCCAGCCCTTCGATAAACGGACTAATTTGACTGATTTTTTTTAGGTCAACTACAATAATATCCTTTTTTAATTCAAATTTGCCTACTGTAACATAATCATACGCATTCACTCTTGTTTCATATATTGTAGTTTCTACACTATCTCCTAAATATAAACACCTAGTTCCGCATGCATTTGCTCTTCCATCTGAAGTAAGTTCCACCGGTGGTGCTCCCATCTTGTCTGCCACAATACCGACTTTTTTGTCAGATATTCTACAACGATAAAAAATCGCACCTTTTGTATAAGATTTGCGAATATAGGAAAAAAATTTTTCCAGCAACTCTAGATTTAAATAATGGGTATGAAATCGATTTTTGTTTTTCAATGCTATTACAAAATCATCCCAAGAATTTATACCTAAAAGAGAATATTGAGACAAATAGTCATCATCATATAATTGTTTTATTCCAACCGGATTGTCAAACACATCAGGATTATATGTATATTTGTCCTTACAAATTGCAGTTATAATCGTATATACATGTGATTCTCTTTTTAGATTAAAAATTTTCCAATTTTTAACCAATTCATCTTTTAGTAAATGAATTTCTGATTTTGGATATGTATCTGGCAGTGAAGACTGAGGCGTATATATATCTATTAACTCATCAAACATCACGCTCAAATCGTCACACTTATCTGTATCATAAATATATACTCCTTCACTACCACATACCGAACAAACACCTTTCTGTGCATGACTTTGAATAACCGAAACAATCTCTTCGTCACAAAAGCATTTTTCGCATATTATCATAAACTACTCCTTGTCCAAATAATCCCCTATAAGTTCCAAATGGTGCATAATACAAAGTTTCTTTACCGTTCCCAGACCAGGATACGCCTCTCTATCATATAATTTTTGAAATTCCCTCATGGCAACCGTATCAAGCTTCTTTTCTTCATTCCATTTTATTAACTTAACTAACGCCTCTTGAAATTTTTTAGGAGGATCTTTTATATCATCATTGGAATCAGACACAAAATGTCTTACCCGCAGACTATTATCATCTGCAAAGTAAACAATATGTATAGCAACTGCATAGGGTGCAAATCCGGTTTCACTGTACTCACTGCCCACAATTGAATAATCTGCAAAACCTATATAACCATCTGAATTATAATACAAATGATCTTCCGAAAACGGTTCATCATCGTTTACTTTATAATCACTATTTTTAGGTCTTTTATTAAATCTATCTGCCAAAAGAACCCTATTGGTCTCAATTTTCCTCCTATATACACTTCCGTCTGGCATGAGGTTATAATTCACCGCCATTTGTGCAAAATATTTTTGATAAATCGCTATAGAATCGCTATCAACACAAATTGTCCCTACTTTTTTGCCAGAGGTAACACTAGATTCGGACAGATCTGAATTTGCTTTCAATAAATACATCGAAATAACATTATTGTTTTGCAAACTGTCATTCAAATCTTTTGCTAACTTTTTATTATTCTCTTCGTTCTTTTCATCAACAAAATTTCCAACTTCAGGATTTGTAATGAAAGCAATCAGTCTATTTTCCCGTCCATATAATTCCATTGTCTTTACAAGCGTAGTAGAAAGTCTCACAGGCTCTATAACAGGAATAATCTTGTCACTTAAAACCTTTTTTTCCACTAATTCCCGTAATGCAATCAGTTCATACTGTCGACCTCTTAAATAAGGCAAATACATATTATACACCTCCATATTTACATTCTAAAAACATCTCAAGATTTTTATAATCTTTTATTGTTAAATCCATAAAGTACGCTAAAAATTTTAATTCATATGGAATCTTTACAAATTCTTCCTTTTCTATTTTCATTCGTTTTTTTAAAGCTTTCAGCACCATTAAATAAGCTTCATCTAATGGCATTTGCAAAAACAGCTCCCTACAAGCTGAGTATTGCTCAAATTGCGTTACATTTGGCAATGTACCATATTTTTCTACAAGTATTTTCTCATACTCGCTTTTTCTTAACAATTTAAATATAATTTCACCGTCTAAATCATTTGTATATCTTTCCGGTTGTCTAACTGTGCTTAAACAGCCGTTTTTCCTTAACAGATAAATACCAATTGGTTTATTAATAGAATCCAACAACCGTTGCAACGCTCCCAAATTTTCCTCATAAGTTACCACTGCAACATGATCGAACGCTTTATAATAATCCTCCAGTTGTGTTGTTAGTCGTTCCAAATTATCCAATTCCGTTTTTATCTCATATACTACAGCTTTGCCATTTATCAGTATAAAATCTGCCTTAGATTTTGCTATCGACACCTCTGTCAAAGCAGTAGTAGTATTCATACTATGGACCCCCAATAACAATTTATTCAATAATGTATTTTTATAAAAATATTCATTGCGATAGTTCTTTTTCAACTCACAATATATTTCACTTATTAATTGTCCATTGTTTTTTTCGTTTGCATCAACTATATAGCGTCTTACTACAGACGAATAAACCCTGTCCTCCTTTCTATCTATAAAATGGCGAAGCATATTTCTGGTAAAAAATCTGTTTAAATTACTCATCTTATTGGTTTCCATAGGCTTCGCCCCCTTTCATCATTTATCTATATACTCATATATTAACATACTTCCTTTAAAAAAACAAAACAAATGCAGTTTTATTGATAATTTCAAAAAGCAAAAAATCTCTCGTCAAAAACGCCAAAACCCCTGTATTTATGGGCTTCCCAGCCACATGGTCGCTTTTGCAACCGATACAGGTACAGAAGAACTGGGGCACGCCGAAATGATCTGTGCCATCGTCCACCAGCTTACCAGAGATCTGACCCCTGAACAGATTAAGGAACAGGGATTTGCCGACTACTATGTGGACCATACTGTGGGCATCTGGCCTCAGTCTGCCGGAGGCGTTCCTTTCAACGCCTGTGAGTTCCAGTCCAAAGGTGATCCCATCACCGACCTGACAGAAGACATGGCAGCTGAGCAGAAGGCCCGTTCTACCTACGATAACATCCTTCGCCTTGTGAAGGATCCGGAAGTTTGTGATCCGATTCGTTTTCTCCGCCAGCGGGAATTAGTGCATTTCCAGCGTTTTGGCGAAAGTCTCCGGCTGGTGCAGGATGATCTTAATAAGAAAAATTTCTACGCCTACAATCCGGACTTTGACAAACAGTTCTGTAAATAACAGACCTCTGTCAGTCAGATAACAAATCAAAAAAGTTCCCCTGCCTTTTGATGTGACAACTCACTTCGTACACATCAAAGAGCGAGGGGAACTTTTTTAGAAAATATTCCACTTATATTTCATAACACGGTAGGCATACCGCTTTGCCTTATACCGATACATACAGATCAGCCGTCCCTGGCTGTCATATTCTCCGTAGGTGTGATCCATACCGCTGCTGAATGTAATGTTTCCATCCACATGCTGCACGCCACTGACTACACTGGAATACGGCACCTTAAAGGACTGCACCAGCTGATATGTTTTTTTCGTTTCATCCACCAGGTACTTGTAATAGTAAGATGCTTTTCCCTTCCGATAAGAGCCTACTCCTTTGTATTTCTTCCAGTTGAACTTTGGCAGAGTCTTGGCACTTCCAAAATTGTTGTTATACATATACAGATAATACTGTCCCGCCGGCAACGACGGATCTTTCTCCACTGTAATGGTATGCTGGCCCGCATGGCCTACAAATTTTTTCCCCACCCGCTTCAGCAGATACTTAGACAACTTGGTTCCTTTGTACAAAGTTCCGCTGTGAATGATGTACGAGATCTTTGCCTTGCCATACAAGTTGCTTATTTTAATAAGGGAACTTTCTTCCCGGCTGCTGACGATCAGTTCATTTTTACTGATGAGATCCAGGGAATTCAGATGCAGCCAGTCCAGTTCCGTGCCGCCATAGGTATTTTTACCGCCCTTGCGCTGCACATGTTTTTTTCTGGAGACTGACATAAGGGAAGCAAAATCAGCCAGTTTCTTTATTTTACCGGATTTCATATCCACAGAGATCAACACATCTTCTATGGTCTTTTTCTTCTTGTCATTTACCAGACACAGAAGTTTGCCCCGGTAACTGTCATACATAAAATCGTGATGAAGCTGATACCCCTTCAAGGTGTAAGTTTTCACAATGTGTCCCAGCCGGTTCATCACAGCGATCTTGTCCAGATCATAGGAAAAAACCCATTTTTCGTCTACTGTCAGGATCCGGTCTGTCCGGTAATCGTTGAGCACCGTGCGTCCCCGGCTCTTTCCCTTGTTGTCATAATAATAAATGTTGGTGGCTGTGGATTTATCGTGGCCAAACATAGCAAAAAATCCATCAGACAGAGCCGCCTGGCTGCTGCCCTTTTTCACTTTGGTAATGGCCGGGATCACCTTGTCCTTAGGCATCTTCACTGTAAACCGTTTTGTCTTTTTCAGAGTTCCCTGGCCATCGTAAAACCGCAGTTCCACCTGATTGGTCCGGCCGGAAGCCAGCCCAGGTATCAGGTATTCATTAATGTTTCTCAGAGTTTTCCCGCCGCCTCCACAAGTTCCTTTCACCGTAGAGGCTCCTTTAGCAGCAATGGTGTACTCTGCATAATATCCTTCTGCCGACCGGGCGTAAAAATAAATGGATGTGCTGAGGGTTCCGTAAGGATTTTTTACCAGAAGAGGCTTTTCTATCGTGTAGGAACTTTTCTTCATCCTGCTTAATTTCTTTGTCACTTCCTGCTGGTATTTTTTTGTGTAGACATTCTTTGTGCTGTGTTTGATAGTGTAAACCTTGGCGGAAGATGTATTGTGTCCCCCAAACACCGCCAGTGCTGCAAACGCAAGGAAAATCCACGCAATTTTACTGCTCTTTTTCATAATACACTCCTGTAAAATCATATTTGATCACCCGGTATGCGTACCGGCTGGCTTTGTAAGTATAGGTGCAGATCATCTTTCCGTCTTTGTCATATTCTCCGTAAGTATGATCCATACCGCTGCTGAATGTAATATTGTTTCCTATGTAGTTCACACCGCTGACCACACTGGAGTACGGAACGGCAAACTGCTGTACCATCTCATAGGTTTTCTTCTTTTCATCCACCAGGTACTTGCAAAAATAAGAAGCTGTTCCTTTTCGGTAAGTTCCCACTCCCGGATACAGACTCCAGTCAAAATCCGGCAGAGTTTTGGCACTTCCAAAATTATTGTTATACATATACAGATAGTATTGTCCTTCCGGCAGCGACGGATCCTTTTCTACCGTAATGGTATGCTGGCCGGCATGTCCCACAAAATCTCCTTTTTGTTTCAGCAGATATTTTTCCAGTCCGGTGCCTTTGTAAAGGGACCCGCTGTGAATCAGGTAGTCAATCTTCGGATTGGTATAAATGTCCTTCACTTTAATAAGCACACTTTCCTCCCTGCTGCTGAAAATACCGTCGTTCTCATTGATGAGATCCAGGGAATTCAGGTGCAGCCAGTCTAACTCCGTGCCACCATAAGTATTTTTTCCACCTTTCCTCTGGACATGTTTCTGTCTTGATTCTTTCATCAGGACTTCAAAATCCACCAGCTCCCGTACTTTACCCGTGGCGTAATCAACACTGATCAGCACATCTTCAATGGTATCCTTATCGGTGTCATTCACAAGACACAGCAGTGTATTTTTGTCCTTGTCATACATAAAATCATGATGAAGTTCATATTTTCCCAGATTTATAGTCCGCTCTACCCGTCCCAGCCGGTTCACCACTGCCAGGTCTGTCAGGCTGTAGGAAAAAACCAATTTGCCGTCGATTGTAAGAATCCGGTCTGTCCGGTAATCATTTAATGGCGTTTTGCCACGGCTCACACCGTCATTATCATAATAATAAATATTGACGGCTTTGGATTTATCATGCCCCATCACCGCAAATAAACCGTCTGTAAGAGCCTGTTTGCTCTCTCCTTTTTCTACTTTCAGGATCTTTGGCACTTCTTTATCGGAGTTTAGCTTCACGGTGTAACTTTTGCTGACAAGAAGTTTGTCCTTTTCATCATAAAATGACATCTGTATCTCATTGGTCCTGCCTGTGGCCAGTCCTGTCAGCAGGTACTCATGTTCTTTTGTCACCTTGCCGCTGCCATCATTTACAAGTCGGTGTTTTACCACACTTCCTTTGTCCGGTGTAATCTGGCATACCGCATAGCAGGCTTTGTCTGTCTGGGCATAATAATAAAAGGATCCGGTGTTAGTTCCATATGGATTCCACACCATCAGTGGATTGTCCGTACCATATGTATTTTTCCCCTTCCAGGCACTTAACTGTTCATCCACCTCTTTCTGGTAGTCTTCGGTGTAAATATCCGTTTTCGTGTGACGGACCTGCTCCACCTGAAAATCTGCCTGGACCACGCCCGGTTCTTTTGTGGCTTTGGGCTTTTTCCCCGTATCATTCTGCATCCTGTGCTGCAGCCACAGTTGACACACGAACACAATAGCCAGCACGCATACCACGGCTGCCAAAACAAAAATCATCTTCTTTTTCATCCTATCTCTCCTGTCTGCTTGTTTTTCTCATCATAAATAGTAATCAAATCACTTTTATGTCAAAATTTGTATTTACGAATTTTATATTAAATGTTAAAATATAACCGTACATTTAGTTAAGAATGGAGGATATATAACATGGAACTAAAGGAAAAACAGATTCAAGAACAGAATTCCACAGCGCGTTTTGTCAGCACTGTGATCTGTATCAGTCTCTTGGTGGTTTCTGCTATGACTTTCATCAGAGTGATCCACCCGGTGATCGTTGTACGAAGCGTCATCATCTTATTGACTATCATTATTAATTTTGTAGCACCAAAGATCATTAAGAGCGGCAAGGCATGCCGGCACATACTGAACATAACCACTTATCTTTCGTATGCCGTGACACTGTTTACCGCCAGCAATATGTACATGTACACCTATGTGTATCTGATCGCTATAATGATCATGATCTACTGTGACCGCAAACTTCTGGCACTTTCCGGTATTCTGGCATCTGTTACCATCGGAGCATTTTTCACCTATCATCTCCTGACAGGCTCTCCAAATTTAACACTGGACATTGCCATTGTACAGGAACTGATCGTAGTTGTTTCCGCTTTTACAGCCTATGCCATCATCCGTCTACAAGAACGTCACAACAGCGAGATCCTCATTGAGATTGAGCGTCGTGCCTCCGAGCAGCATATGGTTGCCAGCGAGATCATGCAGCATGCCAAAGATCTGACAGAGCAGTTTGAACATGCAATGCGCTGTTATGAAGACCTGAACAGTGGCATGGATAAGAGCCACTCCGCTATCAGCGAAATTGATACTAGTTCCAAACAGACCGCGGAATCTATTTCTTATCAGACGGACCAGACACTGGAGATCCAGAATCATATTAAAAAAGTGGACGGTGTTACCGCTACTATGAGCGATATTTCCGCTACTACCAAGCAAGCCGTTGAAGAAGGCGTGGCACTGATCGAACAGTTGAAAGCGAAATCCAAAGATGTGGCACTGATCAGCCATGACACAGAAGTTGCTACCAGAGATCTGAACAACAGTATCCACAAGGTAGAGGAGATTACAGATACGATCCTTGGTATTTCCAACCAGACGAATCTCCTGGCGCTGAACGCTTCTATCGAGGCTGCCAGAGCCGGCGAGGCTGGTAAAGGATTTGCCGTTGTGGCAGATGAGATCCGTAACCTGTCTGAAGAAACGCAGCAGGCTACCGAGCAGATTTCAGCTATCATCGCCCAACTTACCGCTGTTGCGGAAGATGCATCCGGCAAAATGTCCAAGTCCGCTGCCTATGCAGAAGAGCAGAACGATATGATCGCTAAGACAGAAGTGAAACTTACAAACATTCAGACAAACTCCGATCATTTGTTTGAAAATGTAGCAACCGTAAAAACTTCTGTAGATGATGTTCTGAAAGCCAATGCCGCTATTTCAGACAGTATCACAGATCTTTCCGCTGTCAGCCAGCAGGTTGCTGCTTCTACCGGAAGTACCCTTTCCATCAGTGCCACCAACATGGATGCGTTACATAGACTAAACGAATCTCTCAACGCTATTGAGACGATCTCCCAGAAAATGTTTGCACTGATCGAGTCTTCAGATGACCTCAACGACAGTGCAGATGATACCACTGATGCACAGACTTCTGAAACAAACGAAACTGTAAGCGAATAATATACCAATATAACTAAAAAATTAAAACAGCCTGTTGAGACGGTTATTGCACCATCCCAACAGGCTGTATCTTTTTACGCCTTCTTATAACGGCCTCTGGCTCCTGCCTTTTTCATCATGGTTTTGTATTTTTTATACTTTGTTTTTGGCAGCGAGACCACCGCCTTTTTACTTGTTTTCTTAAAGGCTCCTGAGTCCATCTTCGTTATCTTTTTACTCTTGATCACAATTTTTTTCAGGTTCACACATCCCGAGAAAGCGTTGGTGCGGATCCTAACAATTTTTGATCCTATCGTTACTTTTTTCAGTTTTTTATTGCCGGCACAGGCTTTTGCCCCAATCTCCGTTACCCGGTAAATCACACCCTTGTAACGAACGGCAGATGGGATGCTGAGTGATGTCTTTTTCTTGTTGGTCATCCCGGTGAAAACCACTGTCTTTTTGGCTGCATCCTTGAGAGAATACTTCTGTCCTTTTACTGTCAAGGTACTTTCCACCGTCTGCTGTGGTGCCTGGGTAGTCTGATCTTCTGCTGCCGCAGTCGTTCCCTGCCGGGTCTCTCCGGCCGGCGTCTGGTTCGTCGGTGACGGTTTCTCGCTGATTGTCGTACCCGGAGTCGACTTCACCGTAGCTGTTGGTGTCGGGATAACCGTCTGCGATGCTGTCGCTGTAGCTGTCGGTGTGGCCGTTGGGGTAGCTGTAGCCGTTGGCGCGGCCGTTGGGGTAGCTGTAGCCGTTGGTGTGGCCGTCGGGGTAGCTGTAGCCGTTGGCGTTACCGTCGGGGTAGCCGTAGCATCTGCGTGAGCCAGTCGATTCACTATAACATATCTTATATATCCTTCATATGGCACTTTTCCATCTGTCATAGTAGAAAATTTATAATAGGAACTAAAGTTAGAATCCACCTGCTGCAACAAACTAAATACCGTGGAATCACTGATGATCAACGGCATCTGATCGTTAGGTGCCTTGGCTGCATTGGCCGCCTTCTTCAGGAAAGCTTTAGCACTAACCGTATCATACACATTATCCCCATTGGCCATGGCACTGTGCTTCTGATAGTATGTATATTCCATGGTATCCACGGCATCCGGCAGGTCGTAGAGCCAGTCGCTGCCTGTGCTACTACTGGTATCCGCTTCATGAGCCTTGGTAAAACGGCTGTCTGGCATCGCAAACCAGTTATAGTGGCATACTTTGGAGTCTTTTTCACAGCCGTCATTTAAGTCATCCCATGTAAGATCCATATCACAATAAGTCTCTCCCCCATCAAAAGAAACCATGTTCCATGCATGACCTCCGCCTCCACTGCCGGTAATACCATCTCCCTGTACATACAAGTTCGGGATCCCCAGTGTACTCAATATAAAAGCAAAGGTATCCGCATAACTTTCACAAACACCGGCCTTGTAAGAGTCTGACATCACACCTATAATATTGTGTGCCCAAGCTGAGTCCTCCGGGGTAGAAGTACCGGAAACATAAGCATAATCAATCCGTGAAACAATCCAGTCGTGCACAATGCGTACCTTTTCATATACATCGGTTGTGGTATTTGTCAAGGCGGTAACCCGTGCCAGATTCTTGTCGATCTGTGCATCATATTTTGCACGATCTGATGCCTTCACATAATCCTCATCCATCTGCAGCATAATCTTTTTCACTTCACCGCTGCCGGATATGGAATAGGCAAATGTACTGCCAATCCAGTAAAATTCGGGATGATCTGCCACAAAGGAAGTTAATATCTCCCACAGTTTCTGCTTACTTGCCACCGTACCACTGCCAAAGGTACAAGTCAGTCCATAATAGACTCCATTGCTGCCGGCTGCAATATCTTGTTTGCCTGCCACGACCTCCAGTGCTGATGCATACAGACTGTCATAAGCTTCCTTTTCCTTTGCAGACAACTTCCTATAACCATAGTCATTGCCGCTCTTTTTCACATAATCCGGCAGATTCTGAGATGTTGCAGAAGAAACCGACAACCCAGACTGATTTGTTCGGAATTTCTGTGCCTCACTCCAGGAAACCTGTGTGCCCTGCCAGGTGCGCAACCCTCCCACCGGCTCTTCCACTGCTGCCTCTGCCGCCCGGACCGGCTTTTCCTCTCCGGTCGTTATCACAAGGGAACCGGCTCCTACACACAAAGCCAAAAATAATGCTAGTTTTTTTCTATGCGTCATACCATCATCCTTTCTGAAACATATTTTCACCCATCCCCTGTCTAATGCAAATATAACACAAAATGCGCCCTTCCACAAGGAAAGGACGCACATATTCATTCATCAATTCTGCACTTTTACTTCCGGATGATCAAGGAACCATTTTCCACATCCAGTACCAGTCTGTCACCGGTTCTTACCTCATCTGCCAGGATTTTTTTCGCCAGAAGCGTTTCTACATTTTTCTGCAGATAACGCTTCAAAGGTCTGGCTCCATAAGCCGGCTCATAGGCTTCTTCTGCGATAAAGTCTTTGGCTGCTTCCGAAATGGTAAGATGCAACTCCTTATCTTCAATCCGTTTGTTGATATCTGCGATCAAAAGGTCTACAATACCACCAATGTCTTTTTTGGTCAGCGGCTTAAACATAATAATCTCATCCAGACGATTCAAAAACTCCGGACGGAAACTTCCACGAAGCTGGCTCATTACCAAGTCTTCACTCTCTTTGGAAATATTACCCTCTGCATCAATCCCATCCAGCAGATAATCTGCTCCCAGGTTGGAAGTCATGATCAGGATTGTATTTTTAAAATCTACGGTTCTGCCCTGTGAGTCGGTGATACGGCCATCATCCAACACCTGCAAAAGCACATTGAACACATCCGGATGTGCCTTTTCAATTTCATCAAATAGCACAACGGAATATGGTTTTCTCCGCACCGCTTCTGTCAGCTGTCCGCCCTCCTCATATCCTACATATCCAGGAGGCGCTCCGATCAGACGGGACACAGAATATTTCTCCATGTACTCACTCATAT